>Ga0123357_10001353_pt1 | contig 25938 bp, 20 predicted proteins | sample TergutEmb28metaG_FD_89873 | JGI IMG/M metagenome (GOLD analysis project Ga0123357, IMG submission 89873) | Embiratermes neotenicus P4 segment gut microbial communities from Petit-Saut dam, French Guiana - Emb289 P4 | ecosystem: Host-associated > Arthropoda: Insects > Digestive system > Gut ...
ATCTTCAGGGTCTACCGCTTCCTTTTTTATTTCAATAGAAACCAGTTGGTTTTTTCCTGTTACAACTGCTGTAACAACTCCGCCTCCTGAAGTGGCGCTGGCTGTTTTGTTACTTGCTTCTTCCTGTATTTTTGCCATACGCTGTTGCATCATCTGGGCTTGCTTCATTATTCCTGCCAAACCTTTTGACATCTTTATCTTCTCCTGTTTATCAATAATATAAAAACTGTTCTATTCCTGTTATTAAATAGAACATTTTTGGGTTTAATGCTGTTTGTAAACTTCCATTTCACCTCCGAAAACCTCAAGAACAGCTTTGACAAGGGGGTGATTACTGGCTTTTTCTTTTATGTTATCTTGTTCTTCTTTCAGTTCAAGTGTTTTTTTTTCAGCCATTGAAAGAGGGATATTTCCCGCATCTTCAGACAGAGGAATAATCTTTAATGGAACCGGTTTGTCGAAATAGAAGGCTACCAGCTCGTTAAGTTCTTTATTATAATCTTCCTGTAACATGCTTAGCTCTATGCTGTCCCGCTTCAGGCCTATATGTACTCCTTCATTATCGAATTTAAGAGGATTCCCCTTTTCCAGATTTTTACCAAGTATTGATTTTTTATTGTTAACAAAGGATACAAAAGAGATCCAGTTTTCGTTACTGCTTTTTTCAGGCTGATACTTGGTTTCGATTGGTGAAGCTTTTTGTGGTGTTTGAGCTTCAGTTTTTATAGATGCTGCCTTGTTAAAATCAAATGAGTATGTCTCTTTTTTTTCAGCAACCGTTACTGACGAAGATGAGAAATCGCCGCTTCCCAACGCTTTAATCCTGTCAAGAATTTCATTTACAGGTATTACTTGGGAGAGAGTCGCCATTTTGATAAGAGCCATCTCAAGGATAAGACGGGTAAATGATGAATGCGCCATTTCATTATCAGATTTAAGGAGAATAGAGAGATGCCGTTGGATAGTTTCGGTTTCAAACTTGTCTGCAAAACTATTTAATTCGTTTTTCTCCTGCTCCGATAAATCAACTATATCTGTAATATCTTTTGTTGCTTTGAAGATCATTAAAATCCTGAACTGCTCCATCAGATCCTGGGTAAACTGGCGCATACTATAGCCGAACTCATCTACTTTTTTAACTATCTCCAAAAGGGCTTTAGTATCCTTTTCAATAACGGCAGTAATGGTTGAGTATAATAGCTCCTTGTCTACAACCCCAAGGATAGCCACAACATCCTCATCTGCCACTGTCTCACCGCAGAATGCCAGAACCTGATCCATAGCGGAGAGGGAATCCCGCATACTTCCATCACCTTTTCTCGCAATCATGGTAAGAGCGGTATCACTGATGGTTATCCCCTCCTGGTCCGAAATATACCGAAGTCGGTCAGCTATTAACTGGAGAGGGATACGCTTAAAATCAAAGCGTTGACAGCGGGATAAGATTGTGACAGGTACTTTATGAGGCTCTGTAGTGGCAAAAATAAACTTTACATGAGAAGGTGGCTCTTCCAGGGTTTTCAGAAGCGCGTTGAAAGCGCTTGTAGAGAGCATATGCACTTCGTCAATAATGAAAATCTTATATCTGGAGCTTGAAGGGAGATACTTTACGTTATCCCTCAACTCCCGAATATCGTCAACCCCTGTATTTGAAGCGCCGTCTATCTCAAAAACATCTACAGAAGTTCCGTTTGTTATCTCAATACATGTTTGACAGACATTGCAAGGTTCTGTTGTCATACCTGTTTCGCAGTTCAGAGCTTTTGCCAGAATTCTTGCGGAACTGGTCTTACCTACGCCACGGGCGCCTGTAAAAAGAAAAGCATGGGCTATCCTTCCAGACTCTATAGCATTCTTGAGAGTCTGAGCGACATGCTCCTGACCTATCAGGTCACTGAAGGTCTGAGGCCTCCATTTTCTGGCAAGTACCAGATACGACACAGAAATTACCTCTTTAGAATATAATCGGGAGATACAAACCAGGCGAAATAAGTTTTTATGGGCAGAAATGGCAACCGGGCTTACCAGCGGCACACGCATCAGCTACTGCCGCTGCTTCCTTCCGGACCTGACGGGGTTCATAACCTGTCGTTGCGCTGGACCCGGCTACCATGTCTACCCATAAAATTGATTATTAAATAATGTATAACAGATTTTGAAAATGAAACATATAGAAATGTGTGACGCAGACTCTTGAGCGGCTTTATGGCTTCCGCTCTTTGCTGCCCATTGTTAGGAAGCGAAGAACAGTAAAAACCTGTGAATTCATGATACACCTGACTTAACAGGGTTTTAATGATTTGTGGGATAGGGTTTTATGAGCTTGAAAAGCTCAATTTTCATAACCGCAGGCCGTTGGCCTGCGGAAACAAAATAAATATAATATCTGCCTGAAAGGCAGGACTTTATAATAGTAATATGGCTAGTAAGTCCTGCCTTTTAGGCAGCAGTATGATTGCATTGTTCAGCCCCGCAGGTCGTTGACCTGAGGTTATGAAAATCAAGCCCGGTTTGGGCTAAAAGCCGAAGCCATATTAGGGGGTTTCCAAGAAAAGCTCTACATCTACATAAAACCAGTTTATAAGTGGCCACTCTTCACGCTCACTGTACAAGGTTTCCCCGCTCGCCATGCTTATCTGATAATTAGTCAATGTAGGGTCATGACTGTTTGGCCACTGCTGGTTTGGTAAATATCCATATCCTGCCATTTTGGGTTCCCAACCACAACAGTTGAAAACCAGGGGAGCCATGCCGCTCTCCTTTCGCAGCCAGGCTTCAACTTCACCGGCTTTTGCTCCTGTTACTCTGTAAGTAGCACGTAAAACAGAGAGCTGTGCGTCTTTATCCTTCTTACACCCTAAAAACTCCAAAGCAACCGGCTTTTTATTGATCATGGCCAAAAAATCCCCGCATTCCAGTTCCTTAGCCATTGCCGGTACTCCTAATTGGCTGATTAGTAAGATTATTGTCAAAATCAGCAATGATTTTTTGTTAAACCATCTTTTCATGCTGTACCTATATGTTCATATGTATAGATAATTTCCTTATTTGGGAGTTATAAAGTAGTCAAATCTCCAAATCTCAGATTTCTAATTTACGACTTGTAAGTATTCCTTAAAAGTTGTAAGCGGTTTATTTTTCCCAAAGCGCAGCAATAGGAACCGCAATCATATTCTTTCCGAAAGGAATAACCTTATCCCCTGAATACAGCACAAGTCCCATGTAAGTTTTCTTGTTTTTTACTATGTTTTCCTCAAACCATCTTTGAGCAGAAAAATCTTCCGATGAAACATTATGTCCTGCTTTTACTTCTATCCCAAGCAAAGCGCCGTCCTCGCGCTCAACTATAAAATCAATTTCTCTGCCAGTCCTGTCGCGATACTGAAACAATTTATAATCATTTCCTAAATCTATTTGCGCTGCCAGTTCTTGAAATACAAAAGTTTCAATTAACTTGCCCGACCTGTCAACATTTGAAAAAACTTCTTTCTGTTTCCAACCTAGCATTGACGTCATTAAACCAGTGTCTGTCGCGTAAAACTTTGAGCGTTTCCCTACCCGTTCATAATCGGTTTTAAGCCAAGGTCCAACTTTTTCAAAGACAAACATCGAAATGAGCGTATTGATATAGCTGTCCAAAGTAATTTTATTTATGGCCATCGCAGACATTATTTGAGAAGTTTCCATAAATTTTGCCGACCAAGACGCCAAAACTTGCGCCAAGCTTTGCAATGCGTCTAAACGGCGTATATTTGAAATATCTTTTAGGTCGCGCTCTATCAATGTTTTGATATAGTCTATATGCCAATCTCTTATTTGTTTGGGATTGTCAAACGCGATAGCTTCGGGATAACTGCCGCGAAAAGCCAAATCAATAATGTCGGCTTTGTTGTATCCGGTTATTTTTGACGGGAAATCTTCCTTAAAAGCGCGTTCAAAGAAATCAGGTTTTTTACCGAGTATTTCCCCGACCGCTAACGGACGCAAACGCATATACTTCACGCGCCCCGCCAGGCTGTCGGATATCGTCGGCAATGTCAGAATATTTGCAGAACCTGTTAAAAGATACTGCCCCGCTCTTTTATTTACATCTACAACCTGTTTTATTTCCGGTATTAGTTTCGGGCACTTCTGGATTTCGTCAATAGCCATTGTTGCCGAATTGTTTATAACAAATCCTTTCGGGTCTGAGTTTGCAAAATTCAGCATATCAGTATCGTCGAGAGAACGGTATTCGTCCGTTTTAGACAATGCCTGCCGCAAAAGGGTAGTTTTTCCTGCTTGCCTTGCTCCGGACACGACAACAACACGTCGCATTTTCAACGTTTGTTTAAGATTTTCTGTCTGCCAACGGATAAAGTCTTTCGCCATAAAACACTGCCTCTGTTAGTTATGCGAAAAGCATATCATTCAGCTTGCGAAAAGTAAAGTTCATCTATTGCAAAAAGTAAAGTATACTGTTTGCGAAAAGTATATTAGAGTGCCGGCAAAATATAAAGAATACGTGTATGTAGTCAAGAAGCCATATCACCTTTACCTCCGTATTTGGTGCACACTGTGCGCCCCTTGCAATAACATTTGCCGTAGGGGTCGGCGTCCTCGACGATCCTGTGCTATTGAGCATATGAAAGACCCATAAAGTCAGGCATGTCCTGAGTTTGCTGGCTTTTGACGAGAGTTAGTCAGGAGACAACAGTTTAGTATCTTCCGCATAGAAATTGGCCCTCACTTCTTTTCGCTGATATTCTTAATTAATCAATGGAGAAAGTTAAACTTTAGCAGTTATCTTTAACTTTTATGCTAAAAAAGTTAAACCATTTTTTTATTGTAGAATATTTAGAAAAAATGTACTCTTACGCTTATTTTTCTTAATGATAGATACTGTTTATTAGGGGACGCTACATGAAAAAAATATTATGTCTTGTAATGATGATGCTTGGTATTTTCATTCTGTTGACCGCTTGCGGCGGTGGAGGTGGCGGTGGAGGCAGTTCATCAAAAGAGTTCTACATAATAAGCGGCATAATTACCAAAGGTGGCGCACCACTTGCCGGTGTAAAAGTAAACCTGACCGGTAAGATGGTATCGCAAACTACCACAGATGCTAGCGGCAGATACACATTTATTGATGAAATAAACGGTAATTACACAATCACTCCGGAACTTGCCGGGGAAACCTTTACCCCGCCAAGCCGGTCGGTAACAATAGCTAATTCCAATGTTATAAGCGAGAACTTCACAGCGGTCGTTACAGCTGCGCCACCAGTCACACCGCCAGTCACACCGCCAGTTACACCACCAGTCACACCGCCAGCTGCGACAACTTATGCAGTAAGCGGTACAATTATGGCAGGCGGCGTTCCTCTTCCAGGTGTAACAGTGAACCTGACAGGGAGTAACAATACATACATACAGGTGGCAACGGGCTCAGATGGTAAATATGCAATAGACGGCTTAAGTAATGGCAGCTATACCATCACTCCGGTACTTAACGAGTACACTTTCACGCCTGGAAGTCAGCAAGTGACGGTGAATGACGCTGACATAACTCAGAATTTTACGGCAACTGCGCCTGTCCCGTCCTATACAGTAAGCGGTACCATTACAAACAACGGTAAGCCACTGGCCGGTGTAACAGTGGATCTTATAGGAGAAACCGCATCACAAACAACAACAGACAGTAACGGTAAATATACATTTACTGGTGTAACAAATGGCAACTATACCATTACGCCAGGGCTTGCCGGTTACACTTTCACCCCTGAAAGTCAGCAAGTGGCAGTGAATGGCGCCAATGTAACACAGGATTTTACAGCAATTCAGCCTGTTCCGACTTATAGCATAAGCGGTACCATCACAAATGACGGCAAGCCCTTGCCCGGTGTAACAGTGACTCTGGCAAGGGGAGGTGCATCACAAACAATAACAGACAGTAACGGCAAATACACATTTACCGGTTTAACAAATGGTGACTATATTATTTACCCGGGACTTACAGGTTATACTTTCAGCCCTTCAAGCACGCAGGATACAGTGAACAATGCCAATATAACACAGAATTTTACGGCAACACTGCCAAAGTACTTCACTGTAAGCGGCACCATTACAAGAGGCGGTAACCCCATGCCCGGTGTAACGGTGGATCTGCTGGGAGCGACCACATCACAAGTAACAGAAGAGGTAACAACAGACAGTAATGGCAAATACACATTTGCTGGTGTAACAAGTGGTGACTATACCATTGCCCCAAGACTTTCCGGCTATACTTTTACCCCTGAGAGTCAGCAGGTGACAGTGAACATTGCCAACATAACTCAGGGTTATTTTAGTGCAACAATAGATACTTTACCATGGGCAAGATCAGCAGTTACAGCACCTGATTCATCAGCATTTAATGGGATAACTGCGGATGATAATGGCAATGTATATGCTGTCGGTTACCAGGTTGGCACAGGAACATACAATTACGGTAGTGATGTATCAGTGGCGGGAACATCAGTAGCAGGCTCAGGCTATAATGCTGTAATAGTGAAATATGACAGTATCGGCAATACAGTATGGGCGAGAAGCGCAACCAGTAATAACGATATTGATTCCCCACAAACTTATTTTTATTCAGTTGCCACAGACCACATCGGAAATTTATATGCTGTAGGTTACCAAGTTGGCAGAGCAACCTTCAATTACGGTAATGGTGTATCAGTAGCGGGATCATCGCCCGGCGCTAACATAGTGATAGTGAAATATGACATTAATGGCAATGCCTTATGGGCGAGGAGTATGAGTGACAGCACTGATGCCTCTTGCTTCTACTCTGTAACTGTAGACCCTCTTAGCGGAAATGTATATGCAGTTGGGTATGAAGATGGGCCATCAGGAGTTTTCATACCCAATTCCAGTTATACTCCATCCAATTACGGTAATGGGGTGACTACAACATACAATAATGTCTACATGGTACCTAACAGCTCAGTAATAGTAAAATACGACAGTAATGGAAATGCTATGTGGGCAAAAAATGTGGGGATTTCGTTATCTACTGCGCATACATTTTATGCGTCAGATGGCATGGGGGGAGCATTTTGGTCAGTTGCCGTAGGCTACAATACTGCAGGCCGCAAAACTATCTATGTTGTCGGTTACCAGCAGGGCAGATCAGAATACGATTACGGTAACGGCGCGTTAGTGATAGGTACTTCTAGTGGTTCTAACGCAGTAATGGTGACATATGATGATAGCAGTGAGGAAATTGGGATTGGGGCACGATACGAAAACACGGGCGGGACATATGGTTCCGTTGCCACAGATGGGCAGCGTGGCGGGGTCTATGCTGTGTATGGTGGCGGTATCGGTCCTGCTACCGATATATTTGGCGACTCATCGTTGCTAGTAACTAGTGCGTCGCTCTATGCTATTGCCGTATATGGCAGTGGCAATCCATATACTGTCAATTCATATGTCGTCGGTTATAAATATGGCCCAGGAATAGCCGATTACGGTGGTGGTGCTATTGCAAGTGGCGGATATAACACTTACAATGCTGTGATAGTAAAATATGGTGCTACTAGTAGTACAACATTTGCGAGAAGCGTAACTAGTGATGCTGCTGCTTCTTTGTTCAGGGCTGTTGCCACAGATAGTGATGGCAATGTATACGCTGTTGGTTGCCAGATAGGTGCAGGAACAGTCAATTATGGCAGCGGTTTATCAGTAACAGGGGTAAATAGTGGATATAACGCCGTAATAGTAAAATATGGCACATTGTAGATATTTATATTTGGGATGAATTATGGGTGTCAGCCGGCCTTCTTTTATGACGGCCGGCTTTTTTGTGGGCTTTAGCTTATCCAGAAAAAGGAAAAGCCCTGATTTATCAGGGCTTGGATTGCACCTACGATGTAGGATTATTACTGGCGGAGAGAGAGGGATTCGAACCCTCGGTACGCTATTAACATACACACGCTTTCCAGGCGTGCTCCTTCAGCCGCTCGGACATCTCTCCGCAGAAAAAATTATTTATATCTGAACCTTATGTGTGTTGTAAAGTTTTTTGTAATTCTATTTGATTGACTATGGTTTGAAAAGCCAGTAATTTTATCTAAAATCAACCAATAGACTGTTTATATGTTACGTGCTTATCTATTTCTTTTTGTATTTGTTCCATGGACGTTTTTTTGCGCTGTAGGGGCAATTATATTTACCTTTTTTGATTCCACCGGAAAAGCTTACCACTGGTTTGCAAGGCTTTGGAGCCGGGCAGGACTTTTTATTGCCAGAATAAAACTTAATGTCAAAGGCGCTGACCTTGTTCCCGTTGATACTCCTGTTATTTTTATGGGGAATCATCAGGGGAATTTTGATATTCTTACTCTTTTTCTTACAATACCAGTAAGATTTAACTGGCTGGCTAAGGAAGAGCTTTTTAAAGTTCCTGTGTTTGGGTATTCTCTTAAAAGAGCCGGATATATCCCTTTAAAACGTGGTGACGGAAGAGATGCTTTACGCAGTCTTGACCAGGCAGCACAACTTATAAAAGGTGGTAAAAGTGTTATTGTTTTTCCTGAAGGGACACGGTCTCCTGACGGAAATCTTCTCCCTTTTAAAAAAGGCGGGTTTTTGCTTGCTACAAAATCAGGGGTACCGATAGTCCCTTTTACAATAAACGGAAGCAGAAAAATTAATCCTCCCCCAAAAATTTCTCTTCATCCGGGAACAATAAATATCCGCTTTTTTCAGCCGATAGAGACGGAGGGAATCAGAGGAAAGGAGATTTCTGTTTTGATGGATAAGGTAAAGAATAGTATAGAGTCCGGTTTGGAGCGTTAAATGGATTTCAGATATGTTATACTTGCTCTAGTTGGTTTAGCAATGATTATTTGGGGGCTTCCTTCTGCCTATAGTTTATCTAAGGCCTGGCTGAAGATTGTTGCCGCTCTGGTTACCGTTATAGGGTTGATAATATTTGTATTGGGGATTCTTCTTACCTGTGTCCCCTGGTTTTTCGCAAGGTGATTTTATGTGGGATAAAATAAAAACCATTGGTATTAACGTTCTTATTATGCTGGTTATCGGGTTGTTCCTTTTTTGGGGAGAAACTTATCTCCGCCAGGTATGGCAGTATAATAACGGAGAGAAAGCGCTGGCTGCCGGAAACTATACTATGGCTATTGCAGGATACGAATCTTCAATACATATGTATACCCCTTTCAGCTCTTATGTGGAAAAGTCTGCCAACAGGTTATGGGTGATTGGCGAATTATTTGAAAAACAGGGGCAGCCTGAAAGGGCTATAATTGCTTATAGAGCTTTACGTAGTTCATTTTATTCTACTCATGGTCTTGTGAATCCTGGAATGGATTGGATAAAACGATGTGATGAGAAAATAGAGCCTCTCGTAAAGCTTATTGCACTACAGAACAGGTGATTTAAAGTATATGAACGATTTGCAAGAAGATATTTCAGGCCTTAAGATAATCCCTCTTGGCGGTTTGGGAGAGATAGGCCTTAATATGATGGTTCTTGAGTATGGCAGCGATATGATTATTGTGGATTGCGGCCTTATGTTTCCTGAACCTTATATGCTGGGTATTGATCTGGTTATTCCTGATCTCTCTTCAATTATGGAGAGAAAAGAGCGGATCAAAGGGATTATCCTCACTCACGGGCACGAAGACCATATCGGAGCCCTTCCTTATGTTTTACGAGACATTATTGCCCCTGTTTATGGGACTCCACTTACTCTCGGTTTTGTAAAAGAAAAACTTGAAGAGCACGATTTTGATCATAAGATTGAGCTGGTACAGGTCTCTCCTAAAGAAGTTATAGAAATAGGTTGTTTTAAGGTGGAGTTCATAAGGGTTGCCCATTCTGTTGCGGATAGCTGCGCTTTGGCCATTCAGACTCCTGAAGGTGTTATTATACATACCGGAGATTTTAAGATCGATCAAACTCCTGTAGATGGCCAGTTGACCGATTTGGCGACATTTGCCAACTACGGCAGGGACGGTGTTCTTCTCCTTCTCTCAGACTCCACAAATGTTGAGCGTAAGGGATATACTCCTTCTGAGCGCTCGGTTATGAAGGGGTTTAATGATATTTTTCCTAAATGTCCGGGCAGGATAATTATCGCGACTTTTTCGAGTAATATTCACAGAATTCAGCAAATTATTGACGCTGCTGTTATTGTTGGCCGCAAAGTCCTTCTTAACGGCCGTTCAATGATTTCAAATGTGGAAATTGCCAGAGAACTCGGATATTTGAAAATCCCTGATGGTGTTTTAACTGATATAAAAGAACTTTCTGAACTTCCTAAAGAGCAGGTATGTATGATTACTACAGGCTCTCAGGGAGAACCTATGAGCGCCCTCAGCCGTATTGCCATGGACGACCATAAGCAGATCAAGCTGCAGGAAGGGGACAGCGTAATACTTTCATCACGTTTTATTCCGGGAAACGAAAGAACAATTTCCAATCTTATTAACAATCTGTACCGCCGTGGCGCTGAAGTATATCATGAACAGATTTCTGAGGTGCATGTATCAGGCCATGCAAGTCAGGAAGAGCTGAAGCTTGTGCTTAATCTGGTTAAGCCGAAATGGTTTATTCCTATTCATGGTGAATACCGGCATCTTGTGGAGCATACTCAGCTTGCTCAACTGGTAGGCATCCCCAAAGAGCATTGTATTGTGATGACGAATGGTGATGTAGCGTCTTTGTCAGAAGGTGAAGTCCGTATTGTTGATAAAGTCCCAAGTGGCCGTATATTTGTTGACGGTAAAGGTATTGGCGATGTCGGAGAGATTGTTTTAAGGGACAGGAAACACCTTTCAGAAGATGGAATGGTAGTAGTTATAATAGGCATAGATAAGTCAACCTGCGAAATTGTTTATGGCCCTGATATTGTTTCAAGAGGTTTTGTTTTTGAAGATGAGAAGCGGGAGTATCTTGAAGAGGCGAAAAAGATCGTTATGGAGACGTTGTTATCTCACAACCTGCAGTTGTTTGATGATAGCGAAGAGGTTGGACAAGAGGTAAGAGCTGTTCTGAAACGGTTTTTTAGGAAGACAATAGAGCGGAGGCCGATAGTGCTGCCGGTCATTATGGAAATGTAGTCTCTCTGACTGTGGCGCAGGCTTTTGGTCGTATACTTCTTTTAGTGTGGAGTGTGAAGAGTGGAGTGTGGAGTTAAATTCCGCTCCTGTAGAGGGGTACCGGTCGGGTGGGGCGGCTAATTTAGCGACTTGAGATGGTCGACCTCTACATAGTCCTCGTTATACGGCATTTATCGTAGGGGCGGCAACCTGCCGCCCCTAAATGAAACAACGTCACAAATTTATTGCCTAATCGTACTTGCTATTGGATAATTAGGCAATAATTGTTTTATCATTTTCTACACACTATTATTTACATTAGCTCAGGTGATACCTGAGCTGACAGATAATAGAGATTATATGCAATAGAAGTTTATGTATTGCCTAATTGTACGAAGACAAATAGAATTAGGCAATTTTTTAGCCCTTAAAAAATCGTATATTGTATTACCTAAAATTGAATTATGTATTGAAGCAAAAAAATGATATTCTGTTGACCACGATTTTAAATCATTAATATCTGTTGCTGGTGATTATGGAAGACAAACAGGAAAAGAAAAGAAAGCTTAAAGCAGAGATAAGCGGAATGCTTTTTGGAGCGGCAGGACTGTTTTTACTGATTGCTCTTATTTCCTTTAATGCTGATGACCTCTCTTTCAACACATTTTCTTTAGGTGGAACTACAAAGAATTGGGGCGGAAGTTTCGGAGCTCAAATATCGGATATCTTTTTACAACTTCTCGGGTTAGCTGCTTATCTCATTCCGCTGTTTTTACTTTATCTTGCCTATCGTTCTCTGAGATTCAAGGAGTTTCAATGGAAGGTTTATAAAGTGATTGCCTTTATAGGCCTTCTTATAACAGTTTCCGCGTTATGCGCGTTCAGTGTTGAGAGAATTACTTTTTTGGGGCAACAAATTTCCACTGGTGGCGCGGTAGGGATAACAACTTCGAGATTCTTAAAGCATTATCTTGGCGCTACAGGGGCTCTGCTCCTGCTTTTACCTATGCTGGCAGCCTGTATAATGATAATTTCCAGATTTTCTTTTGTTCTTTATGCAGATTGGTGGATAAATGCCATTGCTGACCGCTTTAAGAGGTCGAAAGAGAAAAAGGCCGTTGCCAGATCTCTGGAAAAAGATGAGAAAAAAGATAAAAAAAGCGATGGTATTGTTATAAAGCCTCTTTCTGTGACTGTTCCCGCATCTCCCGGCATTCAGCTTAAAAGTAAGAAAAAAGAGAGCGCAAAATCTCAAACTGCTCAGGAGACATTTGATTTTATTGAATCAGACGAAGAGTATCATATCCCGCCTCTCTCTCTTCTTGAAGATCCACCCTCAACCTCTTTAAAGGTGGATAAAGAGGCTTTATCAATGAATGCAAAGCTTCTTGAAAAGAAGCTGAAGGATTTTGGTATTGTTGGTGAAGTGGTTGAAATAGCTCCGGGACCGGTTGTTACAATGTATGAATTTGCTCCAGGCCCCGGTATTAAGGTAAGCCGCATTGCAGGTCTTGCAGATGATCTTTCTATGGCGCTTCAGGCTCTTGCTATACGTATTGTCGCTCCCATTCCGGGGAAAGGCGTTGTCGGTATAGAGCTGCCAAACAGAGAGAGGGAAACGGTCTATCTTAAAGAGATACTGGCGAGTGAGATTTTTAATAAAGGTAAGATGCGCCTGCCTCTGGCCCTTGGAAAAGATATAGCAGGTATTCCTCTTGTTACTGATCTTGCCAAAATGCCTCACCTTCTTGTAGCGGGCGCCACAGGGGCGGGTAAGTCCGTTTCTATAAATACAATGATTCTCTCCTTACTCTATACAGCCACGCCAAGAGATGTACGCTTTATAATGGTAGACCCCAAAATGCTGGAGCTGTCCATATATGAAGGGATACCGCATCTGCTTTTGCCTGTTGTGACAAATCCTAAAAAAGCGGCCCTTGCCCTTAAATGGGCCGTTGAGGAGATGGGACGGCGTTACCGTCTTATGGCGGCTAAAGGGGTACGGAATATAGATTCGTATAACAGAGAGCTTGCCAAAGAGGAGAGAGAGGTTGCTGAGCTTAAGGCAGCCAGCGCCGTTAAGGTTGAGGAGATTGAAGAAGTTATAGAGAATGAAGACGGGGAAGATATTTCTCAGTTTCTTGGAGGTGACGAGGCTTTAGAGCATAGCCATCTCCCATATGTTGTTGTTATTGTCGACGAACTTGCAGACCTTATGATGGTTGCAGGGAGGGAAATAGAGGAGTCCATCGCACGTCTTGCACAGATGGCTCGTGCTGCCGGAATTCATCTTATACTCGCAACTCAAAGGCCCTCTGTTGACGTTATAACAGGTCTAATAAAAGCTAATTTCCCAGCGCGTCTTTCTTTTCAGGTTTCATCTCGTGTAGATTCAAGAACTATTCTGGATACAATGGGAGCGGAGTCTCTCCTCGGCAAAGGGGATATGTTGTTTCTGCCGCCCGGAACGGCAAAACTGCAGCGCGCTCATGGCGCTTTGGTAGAAGATGCTGAAGTACAGCGTGTTGTAGATTTCCTTAAAAAGCAGGGTAAGCCAGTTTACGACAAGTCTATTCTTGAGATGAAAGATAGTGACGCGAAAAATTCCGATACGGATTATGATGACGATCCGCAGTATGATGCTGCCGTGGCAATAGTTGCAGAGGCGAAGCAGGCTTCAATATCGATGATTCAACGGAAGTTGAGAATTGGCTATAACCGTGCTGCCCGTATTATTGAGAGAATGGAAAAAGAGGGTATTGTAGGCCCTTCTGATGGAACAAGCCGCCCCAGAGAAGTGTATATAAATAAAATATAGGTGTGTTTTATGAAAAATAAAACAAAGCAGAATGTTGTAAGATTTGCTTTAACTATAATAAGCAAAGACAGGCCGGGTATTGTAGCTGATACTACGGAGGTATTGTACCGTCTTGGATGTAATATTGAGGATTCCAGTTGCACTATGCTTGGTGGAGATTTCGCAATTATTCTTATTGTCTCCCATGAAAAGCCTTTTAGCGCATCTGTACTTAAAGATGCGTTCAGAGAAATGCATGATCGGACAGGTATAACCGTTCAATTGCGGCTTCTGCATGATGACGAAATAACTGCTTCAGATAATGGCAGAGAGCTTTGCGTGATCTCAGTTTATGGTTCTGACAAACCCGGCATTGTATATAAGGTTACAAGAGCTATTGCAGATATGAAAATAAATATTACCGATCTTAATACCCGTCTTGTTGGTACAGAGGAAGAACCTGTATATGTTCTTATGTTGGAAGCGGTACTCCTCCCCAAAGTCTCTCTTGATGATGTTTCCAAACTTTTAGAAAAGCTTAAAAAGGAGCTGGAAGTGGAGATAGGAGTTCGTATAATAACTCCTGTAGCGCTTTAGGTGTAAGCATGTCTGTACAGAAAATACTTCTTTATCCAAATCCCAATCTAAAAAAAATAGCGCATTCTGTTGATAAGATTGACCCTGAAATCAGCGAATTGATTGGCGACCTTCTTGATACGATGTATGCGGGGCCCGGTTCTGTGGGCGTTGCCGCCCCTCAGATCGGAGTGAATCTCCGAATTTGTGTGATAGATGTTTCCAAAAACCGTAATGGAAAAGATAATAATCATGGTCTGCTGGTAATGGTGAATCCTGAGATTATCGCCAGAAGCGGCAGTGGTATAATGCGGGAAGGGTGTATGAGTGTTCCTGATTATACCGGGGATGTTGAACGGGCAACAGAGGTAACAGTAAAATTTATGGATGGGAACCAGGAAATTGTTGAGATTGTTGCTACAGATTTTGAAGCCGTGGCGATACAGCATGAAATGGATCATCTTGACGGGATACTGTTTCTGGACAGGATTGTGTCGTTGAAGACGGGATTGTTTAGGCGCAAGAGTTATAAATGACTTTATTGCGGCTTCGTTCGACTGTGACTTCGGCTTTTGGTCATATACGGCGTTGCCTTCATCCCGTTTTATTAAACGTAGGGAATGCCCAGTGGGCATTCCGAAAAGCCGGACGGCCAATGGCCGCCCCTACAAGCCTAGCATATGAATCAAAATCCTGTGTCACTAGGCAAACAGGCTTTGCGGCCTACTTATCTGCTACGTTGCCTTTGTCGTGTTATTCCCTGACTTGCGAGGCATTGATCACTTTAGTGTTACAAATGTAAAGATTATGTAAGGAGTTATTTGACTTCTGTATCTTACTGAACTGATAAAGTTGTAAACGAGGCTTAAATGCGTAAATCGTTTTTAATATGCCTGCTGCTTGCGATAGTTACATTTTCTGTTTATCTGCGAGTCATTCATAACGGCTTTATTATACTGGATGATTGGGATTATGTAGTACGTAACCCTAATTTAACAGAGGGGTTCTCCCTTCCCAATATCAAATGGGCGTTTACTTCATTCTATGCCTCGAACTGGCATCCCATAACATGGCTATCTCTTATTTTAGATTACAGGCTTTATGGGCTTAATCCTGCAGGGTATCACCTGACAAACGTCTTTATTCATATATTCGCAACAATTTTGCTTTTTATCCTTTTTAATAAAATGACAAAACAAATTTGGCAAAGCGCGTTTTTAGCGGCGATTTTCGCGATTCACCCCCTGCATGTGGAATCTGTTGCATGGGTTGCCGAGCGCAAAGATGTGTTAAGTGCGTTTTTCTGTTTCTTAACCCTTTTGTTTTATTTCTCTTATACTGAAAAGCGGCAAAAGGTATGGTATTTCATTACGATTCTCGCTTTCAGCTTCGGTTTAATGTCAAAGTCAATGTTGGTGACAGTGCCGATTATAATGTTACTTTTGGATATATGGCCGTTGGATCGTTTGAATAGTGAAAAAATATCCTTTCTGATAAAAGAGAAAATTCCGTTTTTCGCGTTATCAATTATTGTCTCAATCATTACCCTATACGCTCAGCGTGCCGGTGATGCGATAAACAATTTGAAAGAAGCTTCTTTTTTGCTGCGTTTCGCGAACTCCCAGTTGGCCTATGTTCAATACATATTTAAAACCGTCTATCCGATTAATTTGTCAGTCTTTTATCCTATGTATTTGGTTCCAACATGGCAGGCGGTTCTTTCTTTTCTTTTATTATTTATAGTAACTGTCATGGTTATCCTTAAACGTAAGAAATATCCGTATCTTTTGGTTGGGTGGTTTTGGTTTATCATTACCCTTATACCGGTTATTGGTATAGTTAAGGTCGGTGCTCAATCCATGGCGGACAGATATAGCTATATTCCCATGGTTGGCCTTTTGATAATCGTTGCCTGGGGAGCGGCGGACATTTTAAAAAACATAAAATACAGAAAATGGATCTTATCTGTTCTCGCATGCATAGTCATTATCTCCCTCGCTGTTTTATCATGGATACAATTAGGTTATTGGCGGGACAGTGTCTCTCTTTTAAGACACGCCATTAAGATAGCCCCCTATAACGGCATGCTTCATTATGATATGGGTACCGCATATTTATTAGAACAGAATGATTTGGGCCAGGCAGCTAAAGAATTGAGGTTGTCAATAGCCTTTAATCCTTATTTTGCCGACGCGCATTATAATTTAGCGCGTATTTATATGCAGCTCGGGGATTTTGACGATGGGATAGAAGAAGCGAGGATAGCGTCAGTTTTAGACCCCAAAAACCAGCGTCTAAGAAATTATTTATTCAGTTGCATTGAATTAAGAAAGGCATTGAAAGGAAAATAGGCGGTATTTTGTTGTCGGATATTTCCAGATTTGTGAGTAGTGCCTTAAACCACCCTGGCCTTTGGCCACCCCTCCACGGGATTGGAATGGGCGGAGTGGGTTCCAGACGCATGTAGGGGCAACCGTCTCCGGTCACCCGAAATAAAACGCGTAGGGGCGCACATTGTGCGCCTGACAAAACTTGCCTAATCTTCTATTTACTTATACTATTAGGCAATTGTATCTTAACTGTTTTATCTGTAATACAATTTCTATTAGCTGAGGTAATACCTGAGCTGACAGATAACAGAGATTATATATAGTAGAAATTTACACATTGCCTAATTGTATCAGTAGCAATACAATTAGGCAATAATTGACATGCCATTGTAAAAAAAACAAATTGCCATTCGTTGGGAAACAAGGAATAGCGGGGATAAAACAATGCAAAAACGTGTTACTAAAATAACTATGCAACTGTTGTTTTTGATACTGCTGTTATTTTCGCTTTTTGGATGTGGTACGATCTTGGCGCGTGAACATGGAAGCATGTATCCTGGAGAGCTTTACCCTGCCACCCGATTTGATGCAGAGTCTATTCATTCTGATTTTGAGCCATGCAGCTTTATTTGTATTGCTCCGTTTGGCACTATTTTTGGTGTTCTTGATATGCCTTTTTCAGTGGTTTCTGATACGTTGCTTTTGCCATATGATATTTATAAAGAGCATAAGAAGCCATAAGAGAAGAATCAAATATGAATTTAGTAATTCAGAACTAAAGAAATTTGTTTCAGTTTATTTAAAACAGCTTTTTGAATTACGCAAAGCCTAGTTTTACAGAGATTTCTTCAGCAGCTTTTTTCACAAGCGGAATAAGTTCTTTTTCCATTCTTTCCGGGGAGAAACGCATTGATGGCCCGGATATGCTTATGGCCCCTATTATTCTTCTCGTGTAGTCCCTGATGGGAGCGCTTACACAGCGTACCCCAATATCCATCTCTTCATCATCAATTGCATATCCATTTTCAGCTATCATATTAAGATGTGCTTTAAACTCATCTTTATCTGTTATGGTATTAGGGGTCAGTTTCTTTAATTCTTGTTTTTTCAGGTAAATATTAAGCTCTTCATCTGTCGCATAGGCCAGTTGGACTTTACCGGCGGCTGTGCAGTATGCGGGCAGGCGTGAACCGACCCTTGGTACAACCCGTACAGTCAAACCAGTTTCAACAGCATCAAGATAAACAATATAAAGGTCTTTTAAAATGGCTACATATGTTGTTTCATCACATTCCCTGACTAACGCTTCAATAACAGGACGTGATTGTTTTAATATCCCCAATTGCTTGATAAATGTTTGTCCTAATTCCAGGGCCTTCAAGCCAAGCCTGTAATTCTCGGTAATCTTGTTTTGCTCTACATAATTCCTTGATTCAAGTGTCGCCAGAAGCCTGAATACGTTATTTTTATGGAGTTTAAGCCGTTTACTGAGTTCTGTTACTCCGAGTTCGTCAACTTCACCGTGAAATTGTTCCAGAAGGTCAAGAGCGTGGTCTACTGCCTGGATTATGTATTCTGCCTTGTCTTTTTTTAGCATGCTGATTCTCACTCCAAAATGATATCCGTTTTTTTCTCTTTTTATTCTACAAATCCATGAGGTAAAAAGATACCATAAATTTGTTTTAAAATCAGTATAATGATGTTTGAATTTTAAGATAATAGTAAATTTATCATTTTCAGTAAAGCTGTGTTAAACTTCACTTATATTGTCAGAGTGTAAATGGCTATCTTCTATATATATAGTGTTAACAGGCATTTATTAGGAGAAGAAACGAATGGCGTTAGATTGTTGCTGGTTTAATCCTGACCGTAAATTAAAAGAGTGCCCAAATATAAAGGAGGGAGAAGAGGAGCTATATTCCTCGCCAAGGAAAAGGCTTGTTGAAAAGTGTATAGAGTGCCACTGTTTTTTAGACGATCTTCAATCATTTGAAAAAGATAATCCGTTATATCTGCCTTTCTCAATACTTAGAGAAGAATACCTTGAGCAGAAGGGTTATTTACAATCCATTGCAGGTTTCCTTTCCAGTAAAAGCCATGAGATTAAATTTTTACATGAATTAAGCATTGTTTTACAAACATCAATTGATATGGATGAGGTACTTTCTGTTGCTATGACAGCCATTACTTCCGGCAAGGGTTTTGGAATGAACCGCGCTTTTTTGCTAATGGTTGACAGAGAGCATAAGTATCTGAAGGGTTATATGGGGATTGGCCCTAAAAACTATGAAGAAGCCTGGCATATATGGGATGAGGTCGAGAAGAGTGATTTCTCACTGTTAGCCCTTGCCGAGCATTTCAGAAACAGGGATATAGTTAAAGAGAAAGAAAAATTCAGAGATATTCTTGACCAACTTACTGTCTCCTGTAACGATAAAGATCATATTTTTAACCGTGCTTTACAGCAGAAGACCCCTATTCTTGTTAAAAATGCGTTTGATAATTCGGAAGTAAATCCTGAACTTGCGCGGATTTTGGGTGTTGAAAGCTTTCTTATTATGCCTCTTATATCAAGAAACCGGCGGATTGGGATTCTTTTGGTAGATAACTTTGTAACGAACAGGCAGATAACGCCACGTGATATGCAATCTATTGAAATTTTTGCCTTTCCTGTTGCTTTTGCTATTGAGCGAGCTTCTCTTTATGAAAAACTCCAGGAAGAGGTAGATAAACAAACGACAGCTAATCTTAAACTGCAAAAACAGCAGGAACTTATTGTTAAAATGGAAAAAATGGCGGTTATCGGGCATGTAATGGCCAGTATTGCCCATTCCATACGTAATCCTCTTACGGCTATAGGCGGATATGCTAGGGCCCTTCTGAAAAAGCCTGACAATATAAATAGTAAAACAGAGTATCTTGAGTATATCGTGAATGAAGCAAAGCAGCTGGAAAAGGTCCTTGAAGAGGTGCTTAGTTACTCAGATTCGCTCTATCCCGTTATGGATTGGTGGGACATAAATCATCTGGTGAAAAGCGCCTGTAATGAAAAGGAACTTCCGCTTGAAGGGAAAAAAATAAAATGTCTGTTGAACCTTGAGCAAGATATTCCTCTTGCTTTTATAGATTATAAACAGATAGTTTTTTGCTTAAAGATGATTATTGATTATATCGTTACAAGCCAGCCACTTCTTGATACAATTTTAGTAAATACCGGGCATGGTGAGGATCATGTTTTTATATCAATGGCTGCTGAAGGTATTCCTATTTCTAACGATCTGCTTACTGCTTTAACTACACCTTTTGCTACTATCGAAGATATGAGATTCAGTGCCAGCTTACCTCTTTGTAAGATTATTCTTGAGAAACAGCGATGTTCATTCAGTATAAGTGAGCTCCCTGAAGGTGGAAATATGTATTGCATAAAATTACCTAGACGAAAGGAGGAGTAGTTTTATGGAAAGAATTATTGTAGTTGACGACGAATCAAGTATTAGATTGCTTTATTCTCAGGAGTTGGCAGATGAAGGGTATATTGTTGATACATCTGCTACCATTGCGGAGGCTGTGGGGTTGTTAGGGAAAAACAGTTATGATGTTGTGATTCTTGATATTAAACTTAAGAATGAAAGCGGTCTTGATTTATTGCAAAAGATTGTGAAAGAAAAAAATAATATGCTGGTTATACTCTCAACAGCTTTTTCATGTTATAAAGATGACTTTTCCGCATGGCTTGCGGATAGTTATATTGTAAAATCGGGAGATTTGAAAGAGTTAAAGGATGAAATAAAACGGTTGTTAGAGAGTCGTAAAGAAAAGACAAAAAAAGTTTAAATTAGCTATAAGTTTAATCTGTACAGGATTACCGGCATGAAAGTAGTATTTCTCTGGCATATGCACCAACCATATTATAAAGATCCTCTCCAAAACGAGTATCTGCTCCCATGGGTATATCTGCATGGAATAAAGGATTATTATGATATGGGAGTAATTATTGATGAAGTGCCTGAAGCCAGGGCAGTGTTTAACTTTGTTCCTTCCCTTCTGGAACAATTGGAAGATTATGTATCTGGAAAAGCTGTAGACCGTTTTCTGATATTGGGGAAAAAAGCGCCGGCGGAGATGAGTAAAGAAGAAAAGCTGTTTGTTATTGAGAATTTTTTTGATGCAAACCGTCAGCGCCTCATAGAGCCTTACCATCGTTATTTTGAGTTGTTTTACAAAGCAAGGGCGATAGAGAAAAATGAACAGGAGCTTTTAAAAGAGTTCAGAGACCAGGATATTCTGGACCTTCAGGTTTGCTTCTTCCTTGCATGGACCGGTGAAGCTGCCAGAAGAAACTTTCCTGAACTGCAAAAGCTGGTTGATAAAGGGAGGTGCTTTACTGAAAAAGATAAAGAGATTCTCTTTTCAACCCATATAAAAATTCTCAGCAGTATAATTCCCCTTTATAAAAAATTGCATGAACAGGGTAAAATAGAGCTATCTGTAACCCCATATTTTCACCCGATTTTACCGTTACTTTGTGATATACAGAGCGCAAGACATGCAATGCCAGGAGTTCCGCTGCCTGAAATGATGTTCCATCACCCTGAAGATGCGCGCAACCAGATTGTTGCCGCTATTACAAAATTTCGAGAGGTTTTTGGTTTTGATCCGACAGGTATGTGGCCATCAGAAGGGTCTGTAAGTGATGATGCCATTTCAATTATTGCAGATTACGGATTTAAATGGATAGCAACTGATGAAGATGTGTTGATAAAAACCCTTAACAGCAACCAGGGCTTTAACAGAGAACAGATTTATCACCCCTATCGCTATCAAAAAGACGGAAAGGCAATTAATATATTTTTTAGGGATCATAAGCTTTCTGATCTGATTGGTTTTACATATTCTCAATGGGATGAGAGCAGCGCTATTAAAGACCTTGTAGGGAAACTCCATTCAATAGCTGCTTCAGGGAGTGATAATGGAGTAGTTTCCATAATTATGGATGGCGAAAATGCCTGGGAATACTACCGGGATAATGCTTATAATTTTCTTAAAGGGCTTTATTTCCAGCTTTCCTCTGAAAGCGGGTTAGAACTTTCAACATTTAAAGATTCTGCAGAACCGAATTTATATCTTGAAGGTATTTATCCCGGATCCTGGATTAACGCTGATTACAGGATATGGGTAGGCCATCCCGAAAAGAACCGAGGCTGGGATCTGTTAGCAAAAGCCCGTGAAGACGCCTTGAATAGCAATTCAGTTGTGGCCTCTCTTTTAAATGGGGATAATACCTTTGATTTTAATAAAGTAGAGGATTATACAGCTTCAGGTATATGCCGTGCTCTTTTTGCAGCAGAGGGAAGTGATTGGTTCTGGTGGTATGGAGATGACCATTTTTCACCTCAGAGCGATACTTTTGACCTTCTTTTCAGACAACATCTTATGAATGTTTACCGTCTGCTTGGGCAGGAGATTCCAACTGAACTTTATGAGCCGATAAAGAAAAAGAGGGTAGCAGGGGCTGTAAAAGAACCGTCAGGTTTTATTTATCCACAAATTACAGGTACAATAAATAACTATTTTGAATGGTTAGACGCCGGTCTTTATGATCTTTCCAAACAAGGTTCTGCCATGCATTCCGCTGAAAACCTGCTGAGATCGTTCTTTTATGGGTTTGACAAAGAAAATCTTTTTTTCCGTATTGATGGGAGCAAGCCCCTTAGCAGCCAGCTACATGAAGGGGATAATTTAACTTTATATATTTTATCTGAAAATGAGTTTAAAGTTGTTATGAGTTATGACCAAACATCAACATATCTGTTGCGAAAGCAGGAAAACGGTATTTGGCAGAATCTGGATACGTTATGTAATTACAAGATAAAAAAAATATGTGAAGTGCAGGTTCCTCTTTACCCGTTTAAGCTTCAGGCTGAAAGTTCTATTTTTGCATATATAACCTTTACCAGAAGAAATGAAGAGCTAGGCCGGTGGCCTGTTGATGCTCCTATGAAATTGGTGTATGCGGGGGAAGAGGTGGAGATGGATAGCTGGCTCATTTAGGTGTAGCAAGGTGATGCAGGCTTTTGGTCATATACGGTGTTGCCTTCGTTGCAAGCCACTTATATATGGGACGCACACTGGTGGGCGTCCAGAATAAATATTAAACCACGAAAAGCACGAAAAAACACAAAACATGCATGGATGGCTTGAAAAGCCAAATATTTATAACCGCGGGTCAACGACCCATGGAAACAAGATAAATAGAATATCTGCCTGAAAGGCAGGACATTCTTAGCTACTCACAGCTCAGAAGCAAGTACAGCAGGGTACTGCCTTTCAGGCAGGAGTATAATTGTATAGTTCAGCCGCGGGTCGTTGACCTGCGGTTATGAATATTAAGCCCTGCCGGGCTAAAAACGTGTAGGGGATGCACACTGGGCGTCCCGAAATAAACCACGGGTCGTAGAGAGTGCTTCCACCTACAATTGAACGATACACGACTAAGGCAACACCGTATATGACCAAAAGCCTTTGTCACATAAAGACGGAGAGAAAATGTCCGAATTACGTTTCGATATAATAAAACAACATTGGGTTATCATTGCTACCGAAAGAGGACGAAGACCCAGAGATTTTCAAAATGTACCGAAAGTTATTGATACTGTTGCATGTCCGTTTTGCTATGGTTATGAATCAAAGACCCCTCCTGAAATCTTTGCAATAAGAGAGTATGGAGCGGCAAACACACCTGGCTGGAAAGTACGGGTAATTCCTAATAAATACCCTGCCCTTCGTGTAGAAGGAGATGTAAAAAGCCGTGGTTACGGATTGTATAATGTAAGGGAAGGGATAGGGGCACATGAAGTTATAATTGAGACTCCGGATCATAAAAAGAGTATGGCTGATTTCAGCCAGGAAGAGATTACTGATGTTTTAAAAGCGTACAGGGCAAGATTTCTTGATCTTAGAAACGATTTCAGGCTGCGTTATATGGTTTTATTCAAAAATCACGGTGTTCAGGCCGGAGCAAGTTTAAGCCATTCACACAGCCAGTTAATAGCGGTACCTCTCACTCCTCCTGTAGCCAGTATGGAACTGGAGGTCAGCAGGGAATTTTACCAAAAAAATGAACGGTGTATATTTTGTGACCTTATCGAATTTGAGCTTAATGCCGGTGTAAGGGTAGTCAGTGAAACAAGTGACTATATCGTTACCGCTCCTTATGCTTCATGTTTTCCTTTTGAATTAAGGCTCTATCCTAAACAACATTTACATGATTTTGCTGTTATGAACGATATGCAGCTGTCAAATCTTGCTTTGGCCATGAAGGATATGCTGCAAAGGATAAAGGTTGTTCTTGGCGATCCTCCGTATAATTTTATCCTGCATAACTCCCCGCCTGTGCATAATAGACCCGGAAAACCGGATTACTGGGGATCAATAAAGTGGGACTACCACTGGCATATTGAACTTGTCCCAAGATTGACTCAAATTGCGGGATTTGAATGGGGTACGGGATTTTATATTAACTCAACATCTCCTGAAGATGCTGCTGCGTTTCTAAGAGATGCGGACTTATCATTGTAGAGGCTTATATGGAACCAGAAACAGTAGAAAACGAGCAGAAGGTAATGACAGAACTTATCAGCGAGATTCAAAAAATTATAGAGGGAAACAGGATATTCCTTGAAAAACTGAATTCAGATTCAGATGTAACCGATATAGAATGAAAAAAACTTCTCAAAAACAGTTAAAACTATACTTGCCTTTAGCAGTAGCAATCAGTTTTATCCTATTTATATCTTTTCTTTTTATGCCGCCTGGTGACGGGGAAAATGCGAAAGTAGTGGAGCTTAAGCAGGGCGAGTCTTTATATCAATTTGCTAAAGAACTTAAAAACGAAAAGATTATAAGAAGTCCTATTTTGTTCACTTTATACACGAAGATCAGTGAAAGAGGCCGTAAAGTACAAAGCGGTGTATATAAATTTACTGATGGAATGAATCTCGCAACCATAAGCCATAAGCTTATAACCGGTGATGTTTATGAAAACCGGTTTTCAGTCCCTGAAGGGTATTCAATATTTCAATTGGCGGAACTGCTGGAAAATAAAGGTTTTTGTAAAAAAGAAAATTTCCTCAGAGCCTGTACAGATCAAGAACTTTTAAAAGAGTTGGGGATAAAAGGTACAAGTGTAGAGGGATATCTCTATCCAAGCACTTATAATCTTACAGGATTATCTTCCCCTGAAGATCTTATCAGGGCTATGGTAAAACAGTTCAACAAAATATATGAAAAGAAATTTTCCGGTGCTGAAGCCAGAAGCAGGCTTTCCAGAAATGAGATTTTAACTCTTGCATCCATGATTGAGAAAGAAGCTATAGTTCCGGAAGAAAAACCCCTGATATCCTCAGTATTTCATAACAGACTTAAGAAAAAAATGCGTTTACAGAGTGATCCTACGGCGATTTATGGTGTAAGGGCATTTGGCGGTAAAGTTTATAAACAGGATATTTTGACGAAGACCCCATATAACACTTACTGGATTAAAGGGTTACCCCCAGGTCCTATTGGTAATCCACCGGCTGATGCTATTTATGCTGCTTTAAATCCGGCAAATACAGATTATTATTACTTCGTCGCAAGAAAAGATGGTACACACCAGTTTTCAAGGAGTTTGAAAGAGCATAACCAGGCAGTTGATTACTATCTTAAGTGATGTGACTCAGGTTTTTGGTCATATACTACGCTCGTAGGGGCGGTCATTGGCCGTCCAGCTTCTCGGGGCGCCCAGTGTGCGCCCCTACAATATTTCCTTCTGTGGAGTAGTATCGGTCTAGCGAAGTGATTCCATACCTTGCGGCCTGTTCCTTGGCTGCCTAACATATGAACCAAGATCCTGTGCTGATGAGTTATTCCTCATCTACTTGCCTATATTTGATCATTCTTGAATTAGTATTTTTGTTTTCCAAAAAATAAAAAATGAATTTATAAAAAAAGCTTGACAAGAATAATTAGGTCATGCAAATTTTCATTTTAGATAAAATAAGAGGGTGTTGATTTGTCACAACGCACAACGCACAACGCACAACGCACAACGCACAACGCACAACGCACAACGCACAACGCACAACGCACAACGCACAACGCACAA
>Ga0123357_10001354_pt1 | contig 25915 bp, 9 predicted proteins | sample TergutEmb28metaG_FD_89873 | JGI IMG/M metagenome (GOLD analysis project Ga0123357, IMG submission 89873) | Embiratermes neotenicus P4 segment gut microbial communities from Petit-Saut dam, French Guiana - Emb289 P4 | ecosystem: Host-associated > Arthropoda: Insects > Digestive system > Gut ...
GTGGGACCGGTGTCTACATGCGGGAGGGAACTACTTAGAGGGTGACGGCGGCCGATAGGCCTTATGGTGAGTTTTATGGTTTTTACAGCGTTAGTCCGGAAAATTTTGGATCCACCCACGTACACTGCATAAAAACAGTCTTTTAAATTTTATGTAGCGATGGCCTGATGATGGTCGAAATGACCGAAATATGTTGCCACGAATGGAATAATAAAACCCCTCTTGTGTTAAAAATGAAAATATATAAATATATTACTGTATTTCAAATCTGCAACAAAACAGAATATTCTCTAAAATAATCATTAGAGACTGTAATAAGTAGTGCTGAACGTTGGTCCGCTATATATGTATATGCATATTATATAATCCGCTATCTCTCTTACTGTCAATCTGCTGTTATTGCGAACGACTGTTCTAACTTGAGCAATTATTTCCTCGTTTCCCAATGTTGACGGTCGTCCCGAGCGGGGGTCGCTTTCAAAGGAGGTTCTACCCTCTTTAAATCGACGGAACCAGTCAAACACTTGTATACGGCCCACTGCGTCTTTACCGTATGCTTGCTGCAATAATTGATACGTTTCCGTTGCGGTTTTACCGATTTTAAAACAAAACTTGATGCAAATGCATTGTTCGGTAGTTTCACACATCGTAAAAATCGCTATGACATAAACGTACGTGTTACTTCAGCGACCTACTACAGCCAACTGAGCAAACGCAGCCACTTGCAACTTCTGTCATGAGTTGCTAAGACATGTACGAACATGTCAAGACTGGTTGCAAACACATCCCACCCAATGAACAACCACTACATTTCCAATCCTGTTACTATTTGAACGAACCTCGTACGTACATATATATACAAATATACGTACATAATACATACACACTTAATACATACCTACATATACATACGTAATACATATATACATACATATAAATACATACATATGTAAACATACATACACATATTATAATACATTCATACATACATACTTCCATACATGTACATATATCATACATGCATCATATACATACACATGCACACATACATACATACACACACACAAACGCGCGCGCGCGCTTCCTCGCGTCCGCAGTGGCCATCTTCTGCATGAAGAAGGAGAATGCAAGATCCTCTCACAAGCCGGTAAATTTCTACCAGAATAAGCTGCGTCATATCTCAGTGGACAGCAGGTTTAGTGTCCTGGAACTTGTCGGGAGAGAATGCAGAAGAAATGAAAGTTGCGTATGTTCTTAGAATAACAGCAGTAACAATAAAACAACGGTACTTGTATGAACAACTCTTATTTAAGAATGACGCAAACTGCTTTTCAAACAGACTTTAAATCCTTCTATATCTTAGGGGTGAGACGATAACATTATCAGCCAAGAGAAACTGCCTTCCAGTCTCTTGACTATTTGACATAACATTTTTATCCACTAGCAAGTTTACGTTATAAAATGAGCATCCAAATTGCTACCGGTGTATAAATATCAGCCAAGGGCAAGCAGTCGCGTCATACATACTTCAAAAGAAACGAATGCAATCGTTCTCCCCAAAGCAAAATATCGGAAACAGCCTGAAGGTTTAATTTTTGAATACGAAAGTTATCACAGTAAATTTCACTTAAATGTAGTGAAGCAAGTCCAACCAGCATGTAACTGCAGGCCATGTACCAACTGAATATCACACGGACAGCGTGTAATGTGCTCGGACGTGACACACGTCAAACGTCAGGTTCAGGATGTCCAATTTAAAAAAAAAACTGAAACATGAAATTTTGTTATTCGTTTGTACAGAGATACCACGACTCGGTTGATACGCCACTCCATTAAAAAATATATTTAGAAAATTCAGTTAACACCATCAATTCTCTGAGGTAGCTACAATATAAAAATTGTTATTTAACACAACCTAGCAAGCAGTAATTGAAGTTATCATACTTCATCTTCTAGAGACAGCGAGTTTAAATTGCCCTCTGTAGATCCAGCCAATCTGAAATTGTTGTGGCTTTAACCAGTGACTCCCAGCAAATACTTGGACAGTACCTCCATTTAGGTCACTACTGCAATTGTCAGTGTACAGCCCAAGTCATTATTAACCATCATATAATTTCCTGCAGTTAAATCTCACCGGTAGCAATGCTTGCTGAACTACGAATAAAATAAACAAATATTTTAATATTTCCGAAAGAGAAACAAAACACAGAACATAATCCTGTGCATTCCTTAACATATTTAAAACCCGCTGATTTACACAGGATACTTACAATCGAGCGAATGCAATACGCTTGTCTCTACAATCTACAGGGTTTGTACTACACTTTTCTTTCCGATCGAAATACTGACATCTAAGAAAACATATGTTGTTTCCTTAAACCATCCATCTACACACAATATATAGAACATCACTCTTCATCCCGTGCTCCTTGTTTATGTGTAATCAACTTCTTAAAAAGTGGTACACCTATATACATATACATATGCATATATATACATATATATATTTATGTCCATGTATAAACGTAAATGTAATTCATATGTCTCTGTATGTATGTGTGTATTATGTATGTATTATGTATATATGTATGTATGTATGTATGTACGAGGTATGTTCAAATAGTATCCGGATTGGAATTGTAGTGGTTGTTCACTGGGTGGGATGTGTTTTCAACCAGTCTTGACATGTTCGTACATGTCTTAGCAACTCATGACACTAGTTGCAAGTGGCTGCGTTTGCTCAATTGGCTGTAGTATGTCGCGGAAGTAACACGTACGTTTATGTCATAGCGATTTTTACGATGTGTGAAAGTACCGAACAACGCATTTGCATCAAGTTTTGTTTTAAATTCAGTAAAACCGCAACGGAAAAGTATCAATTATTGCAGCAAGCATACGGTGAAGATGCAATGGGCCGTACACACGTGTTTGACTGGTTCCGTCGATTTAAAGAGGGTAGAACCTCCGTTGAAAGCGACCCCCGCTCGGGACGACCGTCAACATCGAAAAACGAGGAAATAATTGCTAAAGTTAGAACAGTCTTTCGCAATAACAGAAGATTGATAGTACGATTGATAGCGGATGAATATGGGATCTCCGTGGGCTCATGAGATGCAAATTTAACCGACGATCTGCACATGAAACGTGTGTGCGTGTAGTTTGTGCCGCGTTTGCTCAGAGGTGACCAACGTGAGTAGCGCCAAACAATCGTCCGTGATATGTTTGAGCGTTCATGTGAAGGCGTGCAGTTTCTTAAGAACATTGTGACAGTTGACGAGTCCTGGGTCAACGGGTACGACTCGGAGACAAAACAGTCGTCACAGTGGTAGAGTCCCACGTCATCGCGACCAAAGAAGGGGCACCATGAGCGAAAAAAAAACAAAGGTCATGTTACGGGTGTTTTTTGATTCTGGGGGTATCGTACACAATAAGTACGCTCCCGGCGGGCAAACAATTAACAAGAAAGTCTACGTGGAGGTCTTGCGACGTTTGAGTGAATAAGTTCGCCGAAAACGACTGGAAAAATGGCGGGATGACGACTGGATCTTGCACCACTACAATGGGTCCGCACACACTTCACATCTTGTGCAGCAGTTTTTGGCCAAACACGACACCGCTCATTGCAGCAGCCGCCATATGCACCAGATCTCGCATCGTGTGACTTTTTCCTATTCTCAAGGCTTAAGAAAGTTCTGAAAGGACACCGATTTTAGGCAGCGGAAGACATCAAACGAAATTGGACGAAGAAACTATTAGACATCCCGAAAGAGGAGTTCGCAAAATGTTTCCAACAGTGGCAGAAATGTTGGGCGAAGTGTGTAGCTGCGGAAGGAAACTTTGTTGAAAACAATTAGGGTTAAAACCCCGCAAGCCTTATCTACTTCATGTACTATGGTCAGTCCGGATACTTTTTGAACAAACCTCGTATTATGGAAACCGAAATCGAGTTCGTAGGAGCCCGCCACTTACCTTGGGCCACATAAATCCAGTCCACGTACATCTTATCCTATTGCTTTAAGAAACATTTTAATATTACCCTTCCGTATACCGCTATGCTGTAGTCAGTCCTTACGTTTTTCATATAACTCTAGATTACATTGTTTCCATTATGAGGGAAGAAAATACACATGTACCAGCTGTGGGAAATCGAAAGATACCTGCATTAGTGTTCGGTGACGACTAAGCAATTGGAATATTTGCCACCAACAGTCTACCAGAAGGGACAGATCGGAACGTAAAATGTTATAATAAATAGATTTTAAAATGCACCCTTTAGATAAATGATGATCAAAAAAGTGAAGAAGAAATAATTTTGGTATATGTGTGGTCAAAGATTGACTATAGTAGAAGGATTCATGAATTAATTAATTTATTTATTTAGACGTAAAACTCTGAAAGTCAACATAATGGAAAAGGCGAAAAATTTTCTATTTGAAAGTGAAACAAATATTAAGAGCCATTGACAAATGTTTAATGAGCGTACCAGTGTGAATGTAAAGTACTTGAAAATGTATACATGAGATGATTTGTGTGTCGAGGATACCATATGCGGTGCGACAAGAGGATGGTAATTCAACTCAATTATCACTTTCCTTACCCTCTTTTTAAAAGTGCTTTGCAGGGGATAATTCCTAACACTTCTGCCGGTAACTGGTTCCAGTGTTGGCTGGTTCTATTTACAAAAGAATATTTCTCTATATTCCTTATATTTGGTTGAGATATATTTGGTTAGGGAGACGAGGAGCGATTTAAGACATAAACGCCGAATAATAATATTAATTGTGTGTATGACGTTCAAAGATAACGGAGCACAGAAAGAATGAGCGGCAAGAAACCTTGGGTCTCATACTGAAATATAAAACAAGAAACGGAAGGAAGAAAAGTGTACAGGTCGATGTAGTTTGAATGAAAGAATTGGGTTAGCACGGTTTCGAGTAAGAATTTGGAAACTAATAGTTATAATGAACAAAGTTGACAAAGAAAGATGCCCCTACCCAAGTGCTGTGCTGAAGCAGGGCGAATTAGTCTTTATTAAGACTATCGATCTGGCAGAGGTGCTACTGAGAAGGAAGATACAATAAAGAAGATCCAGTACCCAACCTAAAAAACGGATGTCGTAATCACAAATTGGTACCATGACGTATTTTTTCGACAGGTCGCCTTGGAGTCGCAGTAACAACAGCAGTTTTTTCGTATGGTTTTCCAGTTAATATTCCTTATTTTTAACGATTTAAATTCACACATAAACAAGATTTGAACACCTTACGTTCATTTAATTACTTTCTATTTATCAGAACCCCACATGCTTCCAGGGTGGCCAACTGCGACGAATGGCTCTCATTCATTCGTATTCAATCTAATATTCTTTGGACATTTTGACGGACTGACTTAACTTAATGATCGGCCCTTTTCAGGGCCCCAAGTGCTAAAGGAGTATGGTTGTCAAGGACATTGAAGATAATATAACCATTCGATTCATATAAGAACTGACTAATGGTTGGGGTCGGGTGGAGAATTTTTGAAGCAATAATTTACGTTCATGGACCGTTTGAACAAACTTGCTAATTGAAGGATTCATACTGTCTGCAGTACAGCAGAGAAATTTACATAATAATGAATTTAAGCTTAAAAATCCAACAAACTGAGGGAGGAGAAACTTTCGGTGAGAACAGGTTTATCACAGTGGCAACTGTAAGGGTAAACTCATTCTAATATATATATATATATATATATATATATTCTTTTCCCAATGAAATAGTAATATTCACGAAGGAGAAAAGCAATTCTTTCTTCACGTACCTATACTTAATGACGTAACACATTTTCTAATAATATTATCGCTCTGATATATGAAAATGCTTTATTAATAAGCAAGATTTCAATTAATTTTAGGATACATGTTTTCTTTACAGGTTTAAAATTCGAAATGCACAGACACAGCAGTAAGTACGATAAAGCTTTGAACGCTGAATACACGGTTCACACGCGATGCGTATTTATGCTCACGGACAGGTCGCCCTGTCACTTGGTCCGAAGTTGTTACATCATTCAGAAACCAAGCTGTTTATAAAATGAAGTTACTCTGAATTAAAATAGAGATATTTTATTACAAATGTCAGTTTCATATTTCTATTTCTAGCACGCTACAACGAAGATATTTCAAATGTGCCGCTAGTACTACAAGCTTGAGTAACCCTAATTTGGAAACAGTCACCGAAGCTTAAACAATCTGTAGGCCAAATGAGAGGACTCCGAACGTTACAACTAGCGGTACATATATTGACCATGTTAATGGAGAATGTTAAGCGGGAGAGATGGAAACATTTCCGGATTTCAAAATTGTATATAAAATAAAATGTCTTTTTTTTTATAACTCGATTAACCTTTTGGCGCCGGAATTATTTTTTTTAATTTTAGCACACCCTGTATATTAAATGTGAATAACACAGGAACCAAAAATGTTAGATTCATGAAACAAACTGCATTTTGAAGAGGAGAAAACGGAGAATATATAACATGTTTAAAATTTCCAGTACCTATACTTGTTGAATAAATATATAAAATGCAACTTTAGAGGTTAGCGTTGTGGTGCGGCCACTATAGTCGTCGTTAGGCGTCAAAAGGTTAAGAGACGTTTAACTAGACGCGACGTAGATTTTCTCAATAAGAATTCTGGAGTTAGTTGAGTGATGTATGGAGTAGGCCTGTAAGCGTTAAATAGAAGATTTGGACATAAACTGAATATAAAATACTGCGCACTTACTTACCCATAACAGTCATGCTGGAGTTTTGGGCAACCGTTTGAAAATTCGGGGCCTCTGTAGATACTTCGCACTTGTAATTGCCACTAGTGTTGAAATGAAGGTCGATCAGGGTCACTCTATTCATGTCAGATTTCCGAACCTGAAACATAAAAGACAGAAATTTTATTATTACTACTTAATGTAATTTTATTGAATCAGTTTTACAGGAGGTTAAATTTTGGCTGTTACAAGTAACATCACTCACATGCGAGACTGGAATTACTTATAGCGATCATAATAAATATAGTAGACGTCCAAGTTTTAACACACCGCTGTCTACAATAAATATACCTACGTGTCAGCTGGTCCTACGCCTGCACTTCCTATCCTAACTTCCAATACGGGAGATTAAAAGTACAGCCGGACCCCGTATCCGCGGATTCAGTATCCGCGGTTTCAGTTATCCGCGGTTCACCGCAGCCGGGAAAAAAATTGGAAAATTGAATAAATAAACAGTTCATACATGGTGAAATCCAGCTGCTCAAATGCGCCCAGCACTTGACTCGTCTTCATTTGTCCCCGTACCCACGCTTCTCCGCAAACTTGCCACCATTCTGCTTCTAGCGTTCTCGCTGTTCTAACTAGTTGCCAAGTTATCGCAGTGTTTGTGTTCAGAAAACAAAAAGAATAATGTAGAATAAGCTAAGATATTTTTTAATAAATAAAATTCTCTTATTACAGGGTATGTACAGGTAACTACATATTATTTTAATTGCAAAATGTGTAACAATAACACTTTTTCATTGTTTATGCAGCGCTTTGATTGAAAAGTATGATTTTTATTGTTCTGTCATCCTTTGAAACTGTACATAATACTGTACAGTACAGGTAATGTATTCTTTCATTGCTCTATCCTCTCTTAAGGATTAGGCTAAAATGTCAGAATCCCTTACTTTCATAAGTACGAGAGAGAGAAAATACACTGTAAATGTACAATGTAGTGTACATTACACTTTATTATTACTTTATTTAATGTTGGTAATGTCTTACTTTGCGTAATTTATCAATTAAACTTTACCGTATTTATGTGTGTTACACGAATATCACGTTATATCACGTTATATTTAGCTTTCAGTAATACCCGCGAATTCACGTAACCGCGGTAGGTCTTGGAAAGTACTACCTGTGGATAAGGGGGTCAGCTCTATATCCTTATGGGGTGACCTACAATGGCGTAAAGCTGGTGCGCGTTTTTTTTTAAATTAGATCAGGTTTAATAGTTGAAATCAACACACACACACACAAACAATGTGTTACCCTTATATGCCTAGGCAAGCTAAAAGCTGGGACCCATGTGCGTTCAGAGGAGTAGACCGCGCAACAACTAACGAGGGGAGTTTCATTGCAGAACTTGCGTGCTGTCAGTTTATGACATATAAACTAGACCCTATGATGCACGAGGAGTATGTGTGTCTTGTTTCATTTAGTTGAACAAACACTTTTTTGCAGTATATTGAATAATATATGACAATTACTTCCACAATATATTTATGTTTCATGCGAGAAAAGGGGAAAAAACATTCATATTTGTATTTCATTATCTAGATGCTATTTGAAATGTTTTTTTAAACATGCAGAAATGATAAAAGTTCGAATGTTATCAAAATATTGTAGATTTTTATATAACAAATGAAAGGACAATATATTGTAGCGTAGTCATTAATCGTGACGTCATACACACATACGAAATTATCAACTGAGAAAATTAATTGAATACTGAATTCTTCCAAGGTATGATGCTTCGCGGTTTAACACAATGCTACTGACATTTCAGGATTATGCACGAACCCTCGAATTTTTATAAACACTACTGTGGGAACCCCGAAAGTCAAAAAGTCTTATTTATTTATTTATTTATTTATTATATCCTTATCTGTTTACCTTCTCCAATCCCCTCTCTGACGCTCGAAGTATGATGCCTGCATGATACTGTAAAATACAGCACAATTTTCTTCAACAATTCTGTGATCTCCACATTATCAGTTCTCACACATTATTCCTTCGAATACAAGAAGATTTCCTCACCGTGTTAATCACCATATGAAATAGATGTGGCCCAAGTCTATTGATGAATTTGTAATTATTCATCTCTGCCTGTCCTCCAGTGACTTGGTATAAATGAACAGTGTCGCAGTGTTCAAGACCAAAGTTGTCTACCGATAGACACATACACATACACATATACATACACATGTCTGTCTTACGACAAGGTCTATAGACATTTCCACAGCGATCTCTCCGTAGAGTGCGATCTACAACTTACTCTTTCAATTTACCGTATGCTGTCTTTACTCTAAGATTATCCTGTTGTTTCTTACGTCTTCTTTCTCGTCTTCCCGTCACTTATATCCTTACCCTGTATCTTTCCTTCAATAAAGTGTTTTAAATGACATTTACAACGGCAATAAGACCAATTCAGTTAACTTTACTTCTTTGTACATCTTTATACTTCTTTAAACTTTCCCCTCCTTCACTCTTTGTGACAGTTTTTTATTTCTCACACGATTGGCACGTCCTTCTCCAGCACCGCATTTCAGAACGTTTCAGGTATTTCCGATCTACTTCCCGAAGTGTCCAAGTTTCAGTAACATAATAAGCTATGCTCCAAATGTAGCACTAGTTTATTCCTTGAATTTAAGTCTAATATGCTGATGAAAACAGCCTTATTCTTGTCGAATGTTGCTTTTACCGTGGCAAATTAGCATTTAATTTCACGTATACAACTTGTATCATTGGCTACCATGCTAAACAATTAGTTGAAATAATTCACATTCTTCGGTTTTTTGATCCATCATTATCTATACTGGGATTGGTTGGCTTGAGATTCTAATTGCTTTAGGTTTTCCACATTCATTTCTATTCCTCAGCATCTTCCAGTTTCAGTTAGTCTACCAATCCCGCCTTGTAGTACTATCTCTTTCTTAGTCGGTAGCACAAGGTCAACTGCATAATTCACAGTGCGAATTACTTGTCCAATTCTGAAGTCTTCCAATCCTTCAAGAGCTTCCTTGGTAAGTTATTCGTTGTACATGTCAAACAGACCGCGGTAGCACAGTGGTTAAGGTGCTGTGCTACAAATCGGAAGGTCGCTGGTTCGATTCCAGATGGTGTCATTGGAATTTTTCATTGGCATAATCCTTCCGATCGAACTATGGCCCTGGGGTCGACTTAGCCTCTAACAGAAATGAGTACCAGGAGTATTTCCCAGGGTAAAAAGCGGCCGGTGCGTAAGGCTGACAACCTTACCACCATCCTGTGCCGTTGTCATGAAATCTGGGAACCTTAACTTTCTGGAACCCGCTAGGCACCTCGGGCCTGTAATGGGACTGAATTACCTTACATGTCAAAAAGAAGCGGTGGCAAACAGCATCTTGTCTAATTCTTCACGAAATCTTAATATTTCTTGCCTCCCCTTGGTAAAGTTTCAGTTTGACACTCTGTTCCATGTAAAATTTGCCGATCAGTCTTCTTTCGCGCCAATCCCTATCAGTTCCTTTTGGAATCTGCATTAATTCGGTCCAGTTGACAGGCCAAGCGTCTTTTGCCAGTCTATGAAACACGCAAAAAATTTCTCATCTATGATCAGATTCCGTTTTGATATTATTCTCAACATCGCAGTTGCATTCATAATTCACTTTCCTTTTCTAAATCCATACTTACCTTCCCCATGTACTTTCTCAAATTTCCTCTCTATCCTTCTCTGAAGTATTCTGGCTATTATCTTTGCTGTGTGTACGAAGAGGCTAATTGCACGACGGCCGCTGAATTTGTAGCCTTTGGCTTTTCTTTAAGACAATAATTGTAAATTCATTGAAATCCTTGGGCACTCTTTAGTTGCACATACGTTAGTACAGTTCTGTCAATATTCTGAGCCCATCTGTTCCCGACAGGTCCTCAGGTACAACGTCATATCCTATAGCCTTCTTATCTCTCGTCTTCTTGATAGCATTTCCCACTTCAACTAACGCTGTAACCCCTAAAATATTTCAACACAATATTTTTCGTCCTTCCAGCTGAAAACTATTTTATTTTATTTTATTTAAAAAACTATGCCATGAGAAATTCAAGTATATAACTAACCTATGTAAAGCAACAGATAGTGCATATCAACAGTTGCTGTAATTTAGCGCTGGTTTTGCCTGCGAAAACGTTGAAATTTTGGAATATATTTAAGCCTAATAAGGCACTGTGGGGTCGACGGCGACCCTACATAGGATAACGTGAATTTTTCCCATGCGCCGAATTATGTTACAATTTCTTGATCTGTGAACCTTCTGTGTTCACAGAGCTGTTATTGAGGGCACATTCAGCAGTTCCATTTCCACGGTTTCTTCAGTGTAAATTTCGCCTTCGGACACCCAATAGACCCCACCATGTCGTCTGGGTTACTTAATTTTTCCGAAGTAACATATTCCTTCGTTTCATATTATACTTGTACTACTCATATTGCCAATTAAAGTTGCAAGCAGACAATATATAATATATGAAGGGCATTACATGCAGGATGACCAGACATGTAGACTCTTGTAAGACTTAATATGGTGACAATGTCACTAGCGAAGAACCTTATCCCTTTTTAGTTACTTAGTAAGAGTGGAATGTTAAAGAAAGCCCATCTCTCTTCTACAGTCATGTGGTGTAAGCCTTTTGGCCCTCCTTATTTGACAGAGTTAATGAGAAGAGCCGGATTAAAAATGTTATTGACATCTCTCACAATCAACGACAAAGAGTGTAGGAGTGAAAGAAGATGTGATGAAGACAGGCGATATGCATTCAGGGAAAATGTTTGTTTCAAGTGCTTTGTTATCACTAAAACATAATTCATTTCTCCCGGATTATATATTTGGACACGTTCTATATGGAATTTAAGATTTGAGTGACAATTTCAGGAGGGTATAATCTTATAAGAAAATACAATTAACCAACCTAACCACACGCTCCCCTAGAGTGTTCGAAAGATTGCGAAAGCAAACAATATCTTGAGCCATACAGAGCTATCAAGTCCACATTCTTACATCCTTTTTCTTTTATATTATATATAAGCTTAACCTCACATCTACGCTTTGGCCTCCAAAGCTTTAAAAACTAAACATTTTGTGGCCTGCTCACGTTCCTTCTACATGCTACATGTCTCGCCAGTTCTTCATGATCATCAGTTTAAAGAACATGTAATTTATCAATCGCATATAACACAAGACACATGTATGTATTCATACAAGCATATGGGTATATACGGTTACATGCAATCACAGAGGACATTGCTGTTATTTAGAACTAATCTGTTGGAATGAAATTCCAAGGACATAATCCTACAACCAGCAACGTTTCGAGTGGATTATTTATTTAATGTTTTGTAAGATCTAAAGAGGTTACAGCCTCTTCTAATCACAATAAAATGAAGATATATACCATCGTTTAGAATATATCACGATATGCAAACAAACAAGTGGTTGTTATGGGACATGAATGTGTGGACAAAAGCAGGACTTTGAATCATAACTTCCTTACATAAAGCTCGCCCGAACAGCACAAAGCACGTAATCTGATCGATGCTAAATAGGCTGTAATCTGGTAAATATTAACTTCATGAGCTCTAGTTTACCTATAAAGTGCGGACAGTCTATCAGCTAGTCAACAAGCATGCACTATTTTATGCCACTAACTAGTGAATTTCGTTGCTCACAAAACAACACCACACTAATCTAACCTCAGAGAGAGCAACTGATAAACTATCGCATACACTACTTTTTTTAAAAATTCATCGTAAGTACATTCCACAATGTACATCCATGTCTTTCATATATTCCTGTCCATTCAATTTCGGCCTGAAATTTGTATTAATCTTTTTCGTATTGCTTGCTACATGGCCCGCCCATAATACAAAACTTTATGTTGTCATGTTACTAACATTACATTAAAGAACGAATTATAGTTTTCTTCGTAATGTGCTAATTTCATCATCCTAACTCCCTCCTTATATTCAACTATTTAACCGAACAAAGGTTTTATCGGTCATCCTTAAACGACATAAAATGTATGCAGCAGACCAATAAATGCACACCGTGAAATATGCTTTTCCTACACTATTCATTACCTATAGTTTTCGGTAGCAACTGCGACCATTATCAGGGTACAGTCACATGAATATTGATAAAATACAAATGTAGTTTGTTGTATTTTATCAGTATTCTTGTGAATCTTGTGAATGTAGCCTGTTGATAGTCGCAGTAGCAACCAAGACATGCACGTAATAAATAATCTATGATAAGTAATTTTACTGGTGTGCATTTGTTGGTCTGTTGCATAAATTTAAATAAACCATTAAATGGACAGATATAGAGCATATTAAATCCTTAAACTCTGCTTTCTCTTTGGATGATTCGCCATTTTGTTATGTAATTAGGATGCAATGAATTGAGTACTTAAGGTTGGAATTTGGGAAGGTCTGTATGCAGGCAATCTGGCACATCCTGCTCACACAGCATTCTTACACCGAACTTCGCTGGTTACTCATCACCTCATATCCAGCTCTTCTTACGTAATAGCTGCAACCTACGCGATGCTAAGTTCCCAACGGAGAACTTCAATTTCGTAAGTTTCCGAAGTCCGAGCTCCATCTCTCGGTGTTAGTGGACACAGCAGGGAATTTTAGATCAAAGCCAAGTAACTTCTCATACACGTAATGTCACTAGCCGGGTGTCTTCTGCTTCTCTTAGTTAAACAGCGGCACTTGCACAACACCTGGTACTGTACACATCGGAGCCACGATACTGCAGTACTGCACTGAGCAGGTGTCTACATGCGCCTACTCAGAGCTGATACAAATAAATCCAAGACCAGCTGAAATATTTCCAGCCCCAGTAAAGGATACTACTTTAGGGAGGAGTAACTAATCATGTAAAGATAAGATTAATACATTACCGATTATTATTGAGCAGAGAATGAAGCAAACTGCCAATTTGCGCTCGGTGTTTGTGGTGTTTTTAGAAAATTTTAGAGTCGGTAAACGGAAGTAAAAAATCGCAAACCGTGAAGAGATATGGCAACCCAGCAAACAGTCTCATTATACTATCTTATGACCGCTGTACATATGAAGTTGTGATCGAGGGAAGACTACCAGTCCTCATAAAATTTATTTCGGGAGTGAGACAAGGACGCGTTTTGTTACCAACAATACTTCTAATGATAGTGGATGAGGTGATGAGAAAACTGTAGAAAAAAACATAAAACATATTAACTGGGTTATCTCAGAACAATTTTAAGACCTATGTTTAGCATATATTTACCCTCTCTCAAACCCTTTGCTGACATGGGAAGGAAGCTAGGGGAATTTCAAATATAAGGAAGATTTGCCGGATTAGAGATATTTTGCAAATAGAAACGAAAGCACAAAAAATTCATTGCAAAATAAAAAATATTCAAAATGAATTAGAATGACATTGGAAGAGCAAAGAAATGTACAGGCTTAGGCAGCGTGCTGACCAGCAATGATGTGGCAGCATAAGTTGTAAACAAACGGATTTAGAAGGAAAAAGCAGCTTTTATTCAACTTTATCGGATATGGAAGACTAGGGCGATACCCACCCCATGCCATGCCATGTCATTGGGATGAACAAAGACATATATAGCTCCTCCAGTTATATATATATATATATATATATAACATTTCGTGTCTTCAAAAACTAAATTCCACATTTATTTGATTAAAGATATAAGTATCCCAATATATTACTCTGGTTCAATTGGAAAAACTGAGTCAAATAACGAAAATTTTAAACCTAAGACATGAATATTAACGAAGTATGTTACTACTTCAGTCTCACTCATTATTTTGGCATAATTCCCAGCAATGACCCATACAGAATATATCCCCATCGCATTTCCATCGATTCAGCCGATCGTTCGTATCTTCCAAAATGTTCTGTTCTAGTTTCACAGAGAACTGATTTTGATTTCATCTACAAATCTTCAGCAGCTTCCGCCGAACGAACGCCTCCACTTACATTTACGCACAAAATCTGTACTTTTATATTTGAGGGCTAAAATATCGCAAGCGAAATGACAGGAGTTAATTAATTCTTATATCACACACTAAACCCGTCTTTCTTTCCTGTAGCCTCTTCTTCTTCCCATTCTCAGGCAATTTCATACTATTGTTCTCAGTTACATAGATTGTAAAAGGAATTTCTGAATTATTATACGACTCGTAAATGGTGGTTGGAGGACGATATGGAAGGTAGAGGTCAAGAATTGTTTTAAGGCACTTTACTAGAACTTACTTCGGGGCTTGAGAACCACATAGATTTAGTCAGGATTGTAGGTAGACCGCAATGTCCACACTCATTTCAACGCTACGGAAGAAAGATCTTTCTCCAGCACTGCTAAAACTCAACTCCTCAGAATTCTATGTTAGCTCGAAACTTGAACCACAGCTACCACACTATCGGTACCAGAATATAGCACAGAATGACAGGACAATGTCTTACTTTACTTTTATTTCATTTTTTGTGTTAAATATATATAATTTTAAGGTATTAAACATATTTATATACTTGTCTTAAAATTTTTTATCATTTGAAAGTTGCCCAAAATTATTAAGATACAAAACAGTTCTGTGGTTTGCTGTAAGATTATAACAATATCTCAGATTATATAATTTCAATAATGGGGCTGATGCATTTTGAAATGGAAAGGATATTGCGAGAATACAGTCGTGGTCTAATTAACCCCTTAAACGTTGAGTTAAATCCCATCTGCCAATTGCTAACATTATCTTGCACTATCTTGCAGGAATTAAGGAAAAACACGAAACACGTCATTCAGGTTACCAAAAGACAAGTTCTGTCTTCTAAATGGTTTTATTGCTTTTGTATGTGTAGTAACCAATTTAACTTGGTCAGCAGATACCAAAGTTCGGCGAAAATAACTGCCTCCATTCTCAGAATAAACGCATAAAACAATGGCACCCTTCTACTAGAGTAGACGATAACAGAACACCAAAGATCACAGCAGGTGGCAACACTCTGTCCCTCAGTGTTCTGTTGTCTTTTGCGCTCACTTACTAAGAAAATACCCTGTAATTTATGGCCGGGTATTTTCAAGATCTTACAATTGTAAGAGATGTGTGGTAGTACATTTCCAGTGCTGCACAATTGCCGACAGTTTCCAGTTATCTGAAGATTATATATAACTTACGGTTAATAAATGCTGATTAGACATAATTTGCACAGTTTGTCACATGGTTACTTACGTCAAGTGAGATGTTATGTGTGGGGAAGGCTTGACACTGCGGTTGATAATCGGGCATGTACCTGAAGAATTCGGTTTCATCTCTGTACCACTTCACAGAATACAGATTCCCGCCCTGCAGGTCATATTCACAACTGAGGGTCACCGGGTCATAGATGTCAGTCGTGGGAGGTACTTTCAAACTCACCATCTTCAAGCTCCGAGCACCTGCAGAGAAAAAAGTGACAGACCTGTGACGTGGCAAGTAGCACGTACGTTATGCCAGTATTCAAAGGCACAACTCTGTAATTTATGTGGTGAGCAAATTAGTAATTTACGATCAAAAATATTTGAAACCTAAGCCAAAAATATATTGGCATATGAGTTAAAGTCTTTTATATGAGTTAACATTTAAAACTCTAAATAAAATCTTAAATATCATCACATCTGCCTCATAACATTAGTTTTGTTTAGGGCCACTGAAACAAAGTTTGGAGCACCACGGTCTGGAGTTGCACCAAAGAAACAGAATTAATTTTGAAATTAAAATAGCCTCATACAAATGTATTTAATTCACTTATGCCATTTTGCTTCATACTCAAATAACACAGAAAAATTAAGAAGAATATATATATATATATATATATTTATATTTTAACGTTATGACCACGTCTTAACTAATTTCAACATATAGTAATAGTCCATCTACAAAACATTACACTGATTTCTGCTGTCTTAAATTAATTGAACTGTCTTGAAGATAAGAATTGACTGCCCCGAAATCAGTCAGAAAATGAAACCGCGTATTTGCTAAAGTGCTGTCAGTGCGACTGGGATGGTATCAAGAGCGAAATAGGAAACAGTGCAGGAGACAACGACCGTGCAGATAATCGTAGACGAGTTTAATCGAGTTTAAAGCCATGTATTAAACAGCAGGATCGGGAACTTCTGGAATCTGGTCTTGCAATATACGTGACCAGTTAGCTGGAAAAACTTCTTCTGCGACGTTTCTCCAATTGCCACATCGGCACTCTTTCCTTCCTATGGCGTTCACCGGACCAATAACGTTTCATGCAACACTTACCAAACATTGTATTTGTTTAATTCATCTATATCTTTCAACGAACTGAGGTCAAGCACTTATCGTTCGATTTATAATCACAAACTTGCATTTTGTCGACATAGCATATGTATGAGTATTTTTTGTTTCTCAAAAAGGTAAAGCAGCCCCGTTACAGGCCTGGAGTGGCCCAGAGGGTTTCAGGAAGTTAAGGTTCCCAGATTTCATGACAACGGCACAGGATAGTGATAAGATTGTCAGCCTTACGCACCGGCCGCTTTTATCCCCAGGCAATACTCCTGGTACTCATTTCTGTTAGAGGCTGAATCGACCCCAGGGCCATAGTGCGCTCGAAAAGATTTATGTCACCAATGACACCAGTTGGGATCGAACCAGCGACCTTCCGATTTGTAGCACAGCACCTTAACCACTGTGCTAGAGCGGTCCCCCTTTTTTTTCTCAAAACAAACAGAAATTACTGCCTCAAACAGCCAGGTTCGCCGATTAGATTCTGCACAGGAGAATCTACTGAAAGTGAAGTGCGGGTTACATTCTTAATTAATAAGCGCATGACTTTCAGGAATGTGAATATTTTTAAGACCAAAACAATAGCCTAACAATTTTAGGCGCCTTCGCAAAATTGCTACAAACTACTATTAGCTTCGTTATATCTCTCCCTTTGCCAGCCCGTCCGCCAACCTGACTGCCTGATTGTTCGCATGGAACTACTCAGTTCCCACTGGACGGATTTTCAAGAAAGTTGATATTTAAGAATTTTTTTAATACGTCGAGAAAATTCAAGTTTCATTAAAATCTGACTGGCAGACTGTAGATCCGTACGAGAATTTGGTCATCTTCTGCTGTCTAGCAAATGTCGCAACGGTGTACATACTGGAATAACTCTACCCATATCCTGAGCCATGAAAGATACATGGCAGTTTTCTAAAATGCTTTAACAGCCCCCAAATATCCCGGTAATACAGAATTATGAAAATAATTTAATAGCACAGGTCTCAAGCAGGCCGGAAGAGTAAAACGACATCTTTTCGCTCCTTTAGGGTAATAACTAAAGACCCCCCGACAGTTGAACGTTGTCTACACCATTCTGCTCCGTCTGAATCTTATCTCGAAAATCCACACAAAAGAGATTTTTCTTCTGGTGTTATTTGAGCGAAAAATAGAACAATAGTAAGGATTGAATAAATGCCACACAATATGTACATGAAGTACCGAGGCATTTCCCCTCAAAAATGCGAGACAGGGCATCGGCAACAACACTACAAATTCCACGAGTATGTCTTACACTGAACTTGAAGGAGTAAAGGTAAAGGTAAAGCAATCCCTGTACAGACCTGGACAGGCCGTGAGGTTTTCAGGAGGTTAAGGCTCCCAGATTTTATGACAGTCGGCACATAAAGGTAGTAACTTTGTCAGCCCTAAGCACAGGCGGCCTTTAGCCCCCAGGATACATTCCTGGTACTCATTTCTCTTAGAGGCTGAGTCGACCCCAGGGCCATAGAGCGGTCCGAAGGATGATGTCAATGGAAAATACCATGACACTATCGGAAATCGAATACACGAACTTCCGGCTTGTAGCGCAGTGCCTCAAACAACTGTTCCACCGCGTGCGCCGAACTTGAAGAAGGCTAATCGCAATATCCACCTCACTAGGCGGTGCAGTTCTTTAACCCTCACAGCATCAAACACAAAGCTAGATTATCATAAGGATCACTTTATACAGGTTTAAAGTAATCCCTGCCATTTGCATTCTTCCAAAGACTTCACGCAAATGGGTTGCAAGGTCTTCAGCAGACGACGAGTATACCACTCAGTCATCCATTAAGTTAAAAACATATTTACCCTTCAGTCAGCAAATAAGTCATCGACAACCCTACTCAGCCCCGACACACCACCCTAATCCCCATGGGAAATCTAATGAACTCAAAAAGGTGGAATGATGTGCATAAGGCAGTCATCCGACGACTTCGAAACGTAAAGGGGATTTGATAATACACTGAATTTAAATACTATAGCGCCCCCAAAATGCTCGAAAAGGGGTTCCCTCTTACGTAAAGAGTGCGAATAAAAAATAATTACAGAATTAACCTTGCGATAATCCACCACCAACCAGAAGCCTCCACCGTGCTTAGGCACCAAAAAAGGCGGGGCTCGCGTAGGTGGATTTCCTAGGTCTAACGAGGCCATTTGTCAGCATATTGTCTACCATTTAACTGAATATTCTCATTTTGGGCGGAGCACACCGATACGGTGGCGAACGAAAGGGGCCAGGATCTGACAATTCTTTTTCATAAGGGGCCGTCCGCAAGTTTGATGAAAATTTCTCCAGATACTTGGCAACCAAAGGGTCTAGATCTATAGCGGCTGAAAAGGCTTCTGAGAACGTCGCTATCCCCAAAACCTCCTCGAGCAAGTTTTGAAAATATCTTCACCGCCGGTGTCAATTCTATTGATGGAAAATGTGTCACAATAATCCGGGCAAATCCAAAGGCAAATTTCCGGGCGTCCACATGAAACAACATCTTGGTGCGATTATAAAAATCCAATTCCAAAATAGGCGGAAACGGACAACCTCTCAGAATTTTGAATTCGTGGTCCCACGATAAAAGAGAGGATTTTGTATTGATTTTAATGGCATTTCTTGTTGCCCGTTCTTCAAAAAGCAAGACACTGAAAACGAAGAAAAGGTACAACGTTTTTCTCTCATATATAAGAACTCAATTACAACTGACCTGACACAAGAAAACTGAGCTCTGGTTTCGGCCAAAGCTGGCACATTGCCAGTCTTAAACTCCAACATAGCCCACAGGGACACAATGATGGTCGCCGCTGTAACTTTAGGTAATCCACTTAGGACAAACTGGTGGGGGCCCACCCGCCTCTGGGCAATCTCCCGTTTCTCGAAGATGCATTCCTCTGGGGGCATTTTTCATAAGGTGTCCCACCCGACCACACTTCCAACATTTCGGCGACGGCCATTTTGTACCGGGGATACAGTTTGTGAGTCATACGTTACGTCACCAGAAGAACGCCAAATCCCCTCCATACTCTGGCGCTCTGGAACAACTGCTATTTTATCTTCAATAAAACCATCTACTTGACAAAGTCCTTTCAGAGAACGTGGTTTGTCCCAAAAAGGCGCCTGGGCTAAGATATCCAGATGGGAATTTATAAGAACCCGTTCAGTTAACCGCTGCTCACTAGCTATGTACTTTCATACTTCGGCAGCCTTAAATATTTGATCTATACATGCATGCAAAGACTGTCTCTCTTTTTGAAAATCAAACACAATCAGATCAATGATGAAATTTTCACAGAAAATAAAGGGAAAATATCCACTAAAAAGTTGGGATTTACACTCCCCCCAACTACTACCTTAATTAATACAATCTCCCAAGTGCGTCAACACACCCCCTGTAACTAAGGGTAAGACGTAGACGAAAAAGATACAACTTGCTACAAGTCGAAAATTATACATATTTTCTAACCTTAAAAAAGTTGCAGAATATCTGCTGGTTCTTCCGATGACAAAGAACCAACGGCGTAACAATTCCACCAACACCTCAGCCTGGCTGTTCACACAGACCCAGAGAGCAAGGGTCTACAATCAGGGGGACAGGGTCAACATTATTACTGGCTGCGTTATCAGTCTTCGCACTTGCCTGGACCATATTTACGTAGCACGATGTCTCAACTAGGCTGCACTTGACGTATGTGGAAAATCTCTCCCGTAGCAGTCGTATAGGGCCAGGGGCAACCAGTCTCCTCTCTTGACACCGCTGACGCAACTCGACATCCGTCAAATGGTACAGTCAGATGCGGATAATACCATGCAACATAATAGCAACGCACATGACCCGACGATCGAAATCGAACAAGCAAACAGTCCGATGGCAGTGGTTAGAACGAAGAACATCATATGTAATAAACTCAAATAATGGTAATCTCATGTTTATTGGACCGTGCATCATTGTGATAACTGAAAAAAAAACAACTAGATGACACTTATTATTTTTTTGTACTTCTTATAGGCCCAAAATGTTTCGGGCACTACTATGCCCATTACCAATCCACTAATAAAACACACTACATACAAGAGAACACTACGATCACCACGCATAAAAAATCACAACTACTAATATTAACAGAAATACGTTACCAGCTGCAACATAGCGACAAAGAACTTCACACCGAACACACACCACTAAGAAACATAAATTTACATTAATGCTAACCCCTCCATCTTTAAAGAAAGAAACGACCAATGTGGTAATCAACGTCACAGTCGCGAGCTCTTGATGATGGGCGTAGTAGTGTCCGAAACATGTTGAGCCTATAAGAAGTACAATAAAATAATAAGTGGCATCTAGTTGGTTTTTTATTCTTCAGTTATCAAATAATGGTAGTTTACCGATGGTGAGTATATGTACCAACAAATAGGTCAACATAGTTAATCAGGCACCTTAAGCAAATGTCGTGTTCTCGCCAGCGTGAGAAATGTGGAAAGATAATTCTTAGGGAATAGTCCACACTTTAAACCAGTAGTCGTTTATCAACATTTTCACTCAGAATCTAAACGCTCTCTTCTACAAATCTTAAAAGGGTCTGCCTTATTTTTCGCATATGAAATGGCAGTGTAATTAGCACAGCCGCAGAAAAGAGTTTTGCACTTTAGGAGTGCAATTTATTTTATTACGTGAAAGAATAAAATAATTCGAATTTTCCCCTTTTCACAGTCTACGTTTCGCATTACGAAATTGAAACAGGTTTCAATGAAAGGAAGAAGAAGACAATAACGACAGTTTAGTTACCCCATATCACGGAAAATACCTTTATAAGGCTTTGGTAGGAAGCGACAAAAATACTAAAGACAGGAGATTTAAGACCAAATGGAATGAGTTTCGTTTTACTCTTCCATCGACGTAGGACAGGGAGGTGAGAGGAGCGGAAATGATCCTGGGGTTTATCCCCACTTCGTTGCGGGGACTGGAATGAGGCAGGCCTATCGGTTGACGTTTCTCGGAATGGGTTTCCGACATGGAGTAATTATCTCATCGAACGCCCTGGGGCCACAGTTGTGCTCCGGTCCGTTCGGACGCCTTCTAGTGCCAAACTCTTTCAACTCTACTAATTAAGGTTTCAGTCAGACAAACGAAAAGTTTCGAGGTGTCACTAGCTGCTAGCTAGACATCTAGCTGTCTAGTAGCTGTTCCAAAAACACCTACCTCTCACTTCCACGACACAATCCCTACCAGAACACAAGGAACATGACCCGCGGGATACAACAACGGAGTTGACGAAATATAAAATACAGTACAACAAACTTTGAAAACTGCAGCCATAAATATGAATTCAAAGCTAAGTTCAAGAAGTACAAATCTATTCGAAGATAAGCCATCAAGAAAAAGAGGAAAGTGAAGAAGTAATGAGCACTAATTATTGAGATCCATACGGTACTTATTATGTAAAGCACATACAATGAAGTCACACTTTGATTAGTACCGACCCTTGCTTGTCACGGACACAACAAATGATTCCCTGCTCGACTCAACACTCAGATTCATTAAAAACACATTCTACGATCCATGAACACCTGAGTGATTACCAAGTACCAGATAAGAATTCTGCGCGATGGAATCAGTTCCTAATTAGTGGTACAAAAATATCGTTTTCAAAGTGATTCTCTCATTCACTAAATTTGTAGTTTAATACAATTCTATGAAATTGTAGCAGCCGAATTAGCATGTAGGTATAGCGACTACACCAGGAAGAATGATGAGAAATTGTGGCTCGATCATCGGAAGAAACAAGAGATTTCTTTCTTTACCGTAGCCTTAATGCTTGCCTTGGGACCCATCTAGCCCCTTGTTAAATAGGTAACGAAGGCTCTTTCTCCGAGATTAAGGTGGCCATAGCGTGAAGAGCTTGACCACTCAACACAATTTAGTACCAAGGTTAAGAATGAGTGGAACAGTACACCCACTCCCCCCATATGCCTTCATGGTGTGCATTGGAACACCTGTAACTTAACTTGAATATCGGGGGACAGAATAATGCATACAGTGGTAGCATCTTTTAAAATCTAATATTTCAATAGTGGGCCTAAATATTTTGGATTTGCCTGTGTTCCTGGAGGCACGAATCAGTCGCAAGAAACGAGGTGAAAACTTGGGTAGCACGATGAGACAAAGCGATTTTCCGCATCACCAGTTCCAAACGAAAAACCTCTGTTCATTTAAGGTGGTTCGACGGTTATTTCTTTGCCATGTCTTCGGATAACACGTATTAACAGTGCGAACGTGATCTCCTTCTTGATACAAACCAGGAACACAACTCTGGAAATCGCCAAAACAAGACCGATTCACAAAAATTTTTTTAAATTTATAATAAATGTTCCGAAAATGAAAGACAAAAAAACTTGCGAAAATTTTGAAGAATCCCATTGTTGTAAAACATTTAGTTAGTCCATCCAAAATAACACGCCCTTCTCTAAAAGGATGTATAAACACTTAATGCTGTAAATGGAAAACAATCGCTACTTGCTGTGGAAATCACATGAAGCACGTTCACACAATTTGTGGGTAACTGCAAGTGTTAAAGCCGTAAGCAATGAATGTATTTTGAGGGATTAATAATGCGTTATTCATTTTCACTAATAACAAACATTAATATCATAATTGTGTTAAACACTCTCCTTTTTCTGCGTGGTAGTCAAATATCCTGTACATCAAGTCGTAACTTTAACAACAGGTATATAAACATAAATACTGTACTAGTTCATAACTAAACACAACATCCTAATCACTTTAGTTATCACAACAGCTAATGCACTTACATAAAATTTCAAATTAAAACATTTAAAATCGCTCCAACAAGTTTCGATCCTAGGATCATCCTCAGGGAGCCACGTCGTTCCTTGCTAAAGTCATTTTAAAAAACTCATTAATTCCTTGTATTAATAGGGTGCTGTGGCAGCATGTCGTGTTGTGTAAGGGTACGTCGTAGAGAATGCACCTGACTATAGGTGTGCGTAGTGTGTTACGTTGCGAAAGACTCTCTCGCAACGTAACACACTACGCACACCTATAGTCAGGTGCATTCTCTACGATGTACCCTTACACAACGCGACATGCTGCCACAGCACCCTATTAATACAAGGAATTAATTAATAAGTGTTTTTAAAATGACTTTAGCAAGGAACAACGTGGCTCCCTGAGAATGATCCTAGGATCGAAACATGTTGGAGCGATTTTAAATGTTTAAATGTGAAATTTTATATAAACGCGTTAGTTGGTGTGATAATTAAAGTGCTTCTACAAAATGCACGGTCCAGCCATAAAGACAACATCCTAATGTCGCGTGTGGAATTGAAATATAACTCTGCGTAATTTTAGCCTCGGTCATAAAGAGTGATAAGCGGTCGGACACACGCCAAAGTCGCGGAATGACTTTCGTTACCTGCTGGAGAGAAGGCAAGATGGACCGTAGAGTGTGGATGGACAGGGTAGTCAACATAAGGATCATTTTACCTTATTGTTAACTGACTTGCAAAACAAAACATTGTCACACGCTGTTAAAGTCATTAATACTGAATTATTTACTTCAGTAATATCATTAACGTTACAAAAAAACCAGAAATTTGCTTCCTTAATGAACAAGTTACAACTGCGGTGAAAACAGTAACAAGGAAAGTAGAACTGCTTGTACTGATGCAAGTTAAACATACCGTACCATAAATGTATGTACAGCCGTTTTCCTGAAGATGAATTCTCGGGTTCGAAACATGTAGAGGACATAAAAAAATTAAAATATTTAGAAAATGTGCATTTCTTTGGTTTATATTTTATACTTATATTACAATTCACGGTGTAAATAATAAAGTACATTCTAAAAGACTTCGAAAAGAGATATTATTACACAGAAGAAGTGGGAAGTTGCTACGTTATGTATTACAAAGGCATATGGATAGATGGAAATTTCATGCCGCTTCGTCGATTCGATCCACGGTTCCTTCGGTCATCCATATCTTAGTTTATTTCATCAGTTATTACAAAGTCCATCTTCATTTCGACTGTTCTACATCACCTCACAATGGTGAGTTTCTTTAACAACAGTTCCTACTAATCATACAGTGGCCCTGTATCGATGTGACGGTTAACCGTTAATGGAAAAATAACAGAATACTCCTATTTGTTTCACTATGACTCTAAAATATAAAGGCTGCCAGTTCATAAGTACAATGGGAAATTACGTTCCAACTGAAAGCTGAACAAACAGGGCGTCAAAAAGGTGGGGGTACGTACTATACACGCAGACACTATATTATTGTTACTAGCGTCATATCCAGCTAGATTCGCCAGGATACATGGTTTTGTGTTGTTGTGTTTAGCCTATGATAACTTCTCATATGCGTAAAGAAATCCCTGTCTTTACGGAACATGAAAATGTATAGATAATTTCTCTCTTTATGGAAAATGAAGGTGCGCAGAATGTCCCTGCTTTTATAGAACATGAAGTTCTGTACACAATCTCTGTCCTTACGGAACATGAAGATATTTAGAAAGTCCCCGTCTTTATGGACCATGAAAGTGTGTGCATAATTCCTGTCTTTATGGTAAATGAAGTTGTGTAGACAATCCCTGTCTTGATGTTTGTGATGTTTATTGGACAGTGCATCATTGTGATAACTGAAGAATAAAAAACCAACTAGATGTCACTTATTATTTTATTGTACTTCTTATAGACTCAACATGTTTCGGGCACTACTATGCCCATCATCAGGAGCTCGCGACTATGATGCTGATTA
>Ga0123357_10001356_pt1 | contig 25908 bp, 7 predicted proteins | sample TergutEmb28metaG_FD_89873 | JGI IMG/M metagenome (GOLD analysis project Ga0123357, IMG submission 89873) | Embiratermes neotenicus P4 segment gut microbial communities from Petit-Saut dam, French Guiana - Emb289 P4 | ecosystem: Host-associated > Arthropoda: Insects > Digestive system > Gut ...
CTTCTCCTCCTCCTCCTCCTTCTCCTCCTTCTCCTCCTCCTCCTCCTCCTCCTTCTTCTTCTTCTTCTTCTTCTTCTTCTTCTATTATTATTATTATTATTATTATCATTATGACGATGACAGAAGTAGTATAACTTTGTTGGGTAACTGTTATCAGTACAGCTGAAGGTTAAATAACACAGTGGATAAGTGAAATGAATTGTGGCACTTCATTAGTGGAATTTTCCAGTACCAACTAGTTTTACACCTTCGTATAAATGTGATACCCTGGATGATGAAACAATTTTTCATACAATTGACTGAACGCTGTGATGTCTGTCTTTTACCTGTCTGTTTCTTATTGCTCACTCCTCCATCCACAAATTCTACCTAGTATCAGGGAAAATTATTTTCTGTACAGGAATTCATTATTGATAAAACGATAGCGACCAAACTTAAAAGTGTGGTAGGCCATGGGGGCTGAGTGTTGGACGTAGAGTTTCAGGAAAACTCCTTGAATTGAGACAGTAATAGAACCACAATGGTACGTGTTTTTCTGTAGAGTGCCCCTCATTATTGATCGATCACAACCAAACTTATAAGTATTGTAGCCCAAGGGGGCAGAATGCTATATATGGAATTTTAGGAAAATCCAATGAACAGAAGAAGAGGTACAGCTGAGAAGGTAATTTTTTCTTCAAGTAAAGTACCCTTCACTATTGCCAGTTCGTGAATAAAACTTACAAGTGATGTTGGCCATGAGGGCTGAGTGCTAGATATGGATCGTCAGGAAAATCCCTTGAATGGAAGAAGAGATAAAGCCAAGATTGTACTGTGTTCTTCATATAAAATGCCCCTTATTTCTGACTGATCGCAACCCAACTTGCAAGTGCTGTAGGCCGTGGGGGCTGACTGCTGGACATGGAGTTTCAGGAAAATACCTTGAATTGTCGCAGAGATACAGCCGAGATGGTACTGTGTGCTTCATGTAAAGTGCCCTTAATATTAATCTATCGTAATCAGACTTATAACTGGTGTAGGCCATGGGGACTGAGTGTTACATATGGATTTTAAGGAAAATCCCTCGAATGGAAGAAGAGATACAGCTGAGAAAGTACTTAGTTCATCAAGTAAAGTGCCCTTTGTTATAGAATGACTGTGACAGAACTTACACCATTCATTATAAATCCATTGGGAACAAAATTACAAGTATCACAGGCCATGGGGGCTTAGTACAAGGTAGTGAGTTTCAGGATAAATACTTGAATGCAAAAAAAGGTACAGTTGAGAAGGTTTTCAGTTCTTCAACTAAAGTGCCCATCATTATTGACTGATCGCAGTGAAATTTACAAGTGTTATAAGGCATGGGAGCTGAATGCTAGATGTGCAGTTTGAGGAAAATCCTTGGGTGGAAGGATTGAGCAGAAAAGGTATTGTGACCTTCATGGAAAGTGCTTTTCATTCTTGACTGATTGTAATGAAACTTACAAAGTTTATAGTCCATGAGAGCGGAGGCACAGTTATGGATTTTCAGGAAAATCCCCTTAATGAAAGATGAAGTACAGCCGAGAAGGTGCTCAGTTCTTGAAGTAAAGTGCCCTTCATTATAGACCAATCATGAACAAAGTTACAAGTATTGTAGTTCATGGGAGCTGAGTGCTTGATGTGGAGTTTCAGGAAAACCCCTTGAATGTAAGGAGGCTGATTCACTGATACATTATTTTAACCCTGTTAATAGTATATGATAATGATAACAACACACATCTTAATTGTAATTATTTTAATCCTGCTAACAGTGTACGATACTAGTAACAACACACACATATTAATTGTAATTGTTCTGATGTTATAGTTTTTAATAACTATATCACCATTATATTATAATTATATTTAAGCATTTGACATCTGTATTTTTAACATATTTATACAACTACTTTGACAATTTCCACAACCTTGGTACTTTACCTGTATATGGATATATGGAAAATAAAGTGAATGAATGAATGAATGTAAGAAGAGATACAGCTGAGAGGGTACTGTGTTCTTAATGCAAATTGCACTTCCTTCTATACTGATCGTAAACAAGCGTAAAAGTCTTGTAAGCCATGGGGGACGAGTGCAGGATATGGAGTTTCAGGAAAATCCTGTGAATAGAAGAAAAGATACAGCCAAAAAGGTACAGTGTTCTACAAGCAAAATACCCTTTATTATAGACCCATCGTGACCAACCTCACAAGATTTTTATGTCATGGGGTTGAACGTTAGGCACAGAGATTCAGGAAAATTCCTTGAATGGAAAAAGAGATATGGCCGATAAGGTTCATTGCTCTCCAAAAAGTGCCCTTCATTTATAGACTGATCGCGACCAATCTTATACATGTTATTGGCCATGAAGGCTGGGTGCTTGATATGGAGTTTCAAGAAAATCTGTTGAGTGAAAGAAGAGATACAGCCAAGAAAGTACTTAGTTCTTCACATAAATTGACCTTCACAATGGACTGATTGCAAACAAATGTACAAGTGTTGTAGGACAAGTAGCCTGAGTGCTAGATATAAAGTTTCATGAAAATCCATTCAATGGAAAAAGAGATATAGCCGAGGAGGTATTTTGTTCTGCAAGTAAAGTTCCTTTCACGGACAACTGATCTGGACCAAAATTACAGGTGTTGTAGGCCACTGGGACTGAGTGCTTCTTGGTGAAATTTATTTGTTGAGTATGGGGTTTCAGGAAAATCTCTTGAACGGAAGAAGAGATACAACTGACAAGGTTCTTTGTTCCATCAGTAAAGTACCCTTCATTATTGACCAATCGCGATGAAAGTTACAAGAGTATTTTGCCAAGAGGGCTGATTGATAGGTATGGCGTTTCAAGAACGTACCTTGAATGGAAGAATAGATACAGAAGAGAGGGTTCTAAGTCCTTAAGGTACACAGAATTATAATTTTGCGTATTGTTTTGTATGGGTGTGAAACTTGGTCATTCACACAGAGGGAGGAACATAGGCTGAGGGTGTTTGAGAAAAGGGGTTTCTTCCTTCTTCTGTTACATAATGTTTCCTCAGCCCAGGTATTTTCCCCAGTATTTCAGTCCCAGAACCTTGAGTCTGTTTTTTCCTTACACTGCAAGATAAGCTTTGGTTCACTACAGAACAAAATTATAGCTGTATATATTTTAATTTTTGTGTTCAGAGAGAACCTAAGATTGACAGTAGCATTTGAATGTTTTAAAAAGCAGCATTTGGACGTTCTGCACTCTTGTGTTTTAATCATACCACCTGTAATCATAGTAATGATGTGTACTATGCAGGCATAGCCTCACTCCTTAGCGGGGAAGGAACAGCAGTGGCAACTTAAATGCTCATCATTAAATAAATCTCTTTACACACTCTCTGTGACACATAACACATTGTGCTATTATGCTGTGAATCTTTACCAGAGATGTGATAATGTTATCAGAAATGTGTGTTGTATCCCTCCATTAACAAAGCCTGGAGGTGTGTCACTCATGAATGTGTGGATCAAACTGAGTGAGTCACCTGACTTGGTGTGCCAGTTCTTGGTGTATTAGAACTATCCTACGTCTCTGTTTATTAATATTCTTCCCTTTATGTATTTTACTGGTTCATGCCCACACCATACTGACATGCCTCAATCAGAAGGTTTTTTTTAGTAGAGGACATCTCGTTGTGTTTAAATGTAATATTAAAATGAAATAAAATATATACTTTGTCTAACACAACTATCTTATATTTTATTAATCTAAATGGTAGCGACTAGTTTCAGCCTAGGCAGGCCATCATCAGGCCAAAATATTTATAAAAACTTAAATGCTGGTGTATACAATGTATTGTTTGTCAACGTCATGGGATCCTATTTACAATTGTATAGTTCTTTGTAATTAATGCCTGCAGTACTTGTGTTGTCTACGGTAAGTTTAACAAATAGGATTATTATGGGGCGTGGTAACAGAGAATAATGTAGAAAACTGTTCAAAGAATTAAACATTTTACCATGATATCACAATATATACTTTCCTTACTTACATTTGTGTCATATATTAGGGAACAGTATTTTGCAAATTCTGAATTATAAACACCAGGCACACATCCAACCGACACCTACGTAGGGCACATTTGCACATTTACCAAAAAGGAGTTTATTATTCAGGTATTAACATTTTCAATAGTCTTCCACGGGACATGAAAACATACACTGATAATTGAAGAATATTTAAAAAGGCAGTAAAAAATTTTTATGCACAAACTCCTACTCATTAAATGAATATTATGATAACAGTTATAACAGGATTAACTTGTAAATATTTCTCATCACATAGTATTGTATTAATTGTATTAATATCCAATAATTTTAAGTATTCTTGCACTTATATGGTATTATTCTTTTATTGTGATTTATCATATACTATTCTAAATATTCTATTATACACCATAGCTAATATAACTCTCTGCAGCTACATTACAATCAGAATGTTGCCTATTTAGATACATCCTGAAATTAATTTTATTGTATCTTACATCATGTATGATAATTGTAACCTTATTTCTGTATTGACAGGTTCCATATCCGTCAAGTCACAACCCCTATGGATCAAATGAACGCAAAATAAATTTAAATTGTATATATATATATTTTTTTAAAAATATTAAAATGGATGGTACTAGTTGTAGATAAGGGCAACACAGTATAAAATATTATAAGGTTATTAGGTGCATATATATATATATCATAACTTATCACATTAATAAGTTTTGTTGTTTGGATTATTCTCTTCAGCTGCTACACATTAGATCAGAAGATTTGTGCTTGGTCTTTGACCAATTTGGGGTGGGGACACACCAAATTAGAAAAGCAAAACATAAAGATGATTCAGACTGCATATGTCTCACCACACAAGGCACATGCTATGTGGTGCTGGAGTGTGATGGATCCTGTACCATTCTTTGTCAGCCACAAGGAGCTGTTAGCTGTAGACATACAAGAAGTTCACCAGGTAACATGGCTGACTCCAACAGTGAATATCTGATATAGTTCATGAGTGAGAAATCATTCTGGTATAAATTTACAGTGATAATACCGTGGAATTTTCCAAATAAACTTACATTAACCTGTGACAAAACATACTTCATAAAATTAGGTACTGATGATGAAACATGTATGACAGGAGGTGAGGGTGTTTAATGTGTACAGTGACTTGTCATTGGGTTGAGTGATCCACCGACCCTGGCAGGAGCAGGAAATTTTTCTCCTCTCCAAATTGACCAGACTGGCTCTAGGGTCTACCCAGGCTCGTGTTGAATGGATACTGGTGACGTTTTACCCCAGGGGGGAGCAGCCGAGGTAAGAGCTTGATCCCCCACCTCCATTTATTGCAAAGGCTAAGAATTAGTGGAGCTATACTTCCACTCTGCCTTCCTACTTGCATGGAATGCACAGGGACAACTTTAACTTCACAGGTTATGATAATTAAACAAAGTAAATTTATAATATGTGGGCCAAGGCTTATGCCAAGGAATTATGCTGAAAGTTTCTATAACCAGAAAGTACTTGGTACATACTGTAACCATGCCAGCTGGTAAACACGGAAGTTGGTACGTTGAATATCTGCCATCTCTGATCAGAAATGTCGAACTCGATTGGAAAGTAGCGCTCTTGGTGGTAAAATGTAGCACTATTAGGGAATATACATGGCAGTGGATTGTAGGTGTTAGAAATGATATCGTGATTTGTGACATACAGTCTGCGTAACAATGGATCTTGTTAATTTTTTTGTAAAATAAATAAACATACTGATATTCTGTACTGTTAAACGTTTTTTGACATACGTAATTTCTATGTACCATAAGAATGTATCAGTAATGTTAATGCTTTCAGGCTTCACGATTTTGACAACTTGATTAATTTTGGCGTGAAGAAAACTCGCATGTTATAATTCTTTACGGTTGCAAATTATTTATGCATTGTAGGGTTTGATGTACACATGGTTTCTTTACATTTGTATTCTGTCATCTTTACAGTCCAAGACCACATCAGAATGGAGAAATTTGCTGTTGATCTAGATAAAGTTTTAGATGAATTTGAGTTCAATGAAGGTTAGTGTCAGCCATACGATTAAAACTGTAACTTTGCTGTAACTTAGTGGTATGTGGTAGTATCACTATTGTTCAGTGTTCGTGTGCCTTACTTGGAGTTCACAGTTTCATTCGAAAAGTGAGGAAGTATAGGAAAGAAATGGAAGACGAATTTTATGTGAGCACAGATATTATGAAACAAAAATGTCAGACTTGTTGTCACAGTAATTTCCTGTGTTTAGATCACATTTGGTTGCTCACAGCTCTGTACAAACTTTTTTTTATCATGTGACAATGAAGTGCAGGTGGAATAGTCAAGTCTTATGGGATATGACACCTATGTCATTGGGAAAGCTTGATTGGTAGATGAAGGCACCATAATTCTTGAGAACGTCGGGAACTACCCGCCCACTGGCACAGCGTATATCCCAGAAGACTTGAGTCTTAAGCAACACTGCTCTGAGAACCTGAAGTTTCAAATGGACAGCTGTTATTAGCCAAACCGAAATATGGGAATGGTAACTTAATTTGTTTTTCAGGTAGTGGTTATTTGTTTTGCATATATTTTGAGTAAATAATACAAGTACATTTTCTGTAATATAGTTTTAAAATGTGTGTTATGACCACGTACTTCACATGCACAGTGTCAATATTTCCATCCAAATGCTGGCTGAACCCATTGTTTTAATTTTCTGTGTTGGCTAATGTTAGTGTGAACTTATTCTCTTTTGTGTGCTATACAGACTGTGCAGAACAGATGGCAACGACATTGACAAAGGGAACCACATCTCCCATGCCTCCTGTTGTTGGGGTAAGTTAGGTTTCTGTTATACTGATCTTATACAAATAAGAGTGTCATATTTTAGCATACAGCAGCAATGTTCAGTTGATGTAGTGTCATGATTGAAAGGAAAAAGATGAAAATTAAGACAGTACATACTTAAAGTCTGATTGAAAAGTGAATCTATTTGTAGCCAGTGTCCTGATGTGGAACAGAGAGCTATATACTTATTTTTTTTTTTAATTTACAATTTTTTTTATTACTTGTAAGAAGAAATTAATGGTAACAATTTAATAAATACACATTTGTCCTTATTCCACCTGATAAAGATTACTTAAGTGTTTGAGTAAAGCTGATTGTCATTGGCTTTCCCTTGAACCAGTTTGTAGTGACTGGAAGTTGGAGAGATAAGTTCCCACATCAATTTGCTGTCAACTGGTTTCTCTTTATCCTAAGCAAAGTTTTTGGCTAGTGAGCAGATTGTCAAAGTAAACTTGTTGGCATGAAGGATGTCTGGACTCCAAAGTCCATTTGCTCACTGGTGACATTGAAATTTTCTGTAAACAGTGCAATTCTGATTTGATACACAACCCATATGAGGTGTACATTGCTCAAAATCTGTATGTGGAAGGTATATAAACTGTTTTGTGATGCTGTGACCACATCTTACACTTATGTCATGAATACAAAAAGTCATGGGCCAAATGTAGGTACTCCAGTTGAGAATCACAAGTGCTGTTGCATGGTAGCTTATATTAATGCTCAGTAGCCTGTATGTGACTTGAGCTTACTTTATGTAGCCTTCACAGAAATAACCACAACACAGTTCTCCCACCATAATGTGGTAACATGCATCTACACACTGCAGTAATATGTAATAATGTAGAAGTTTATTTTTGTTTTAAGTCTTGACTGTTAGTTATTCATTCATTAACCATTTAGCATTGATAGTGTCCTAATTATCCAACCTAAACAGGGCCAGTAGGTAGTGGGATTGCTGAAAATGTTGGATAATGTGAAACTAATTGCAAATTAAGTGGTAGGTAAGTACAAGTTTTGTTTAGTAATGATTATTCTGCAGTGTAGCTGACAGAATACAGGACTATTATTTGAAGAATTAAATTCTATTCAGGTAAACTAAACAGTGGATTGTAAATTTATTAAATGCACAAGTGTATACACATGTAGCACAAAATTGTGCAGAGTACATCATGTGACCATGTTGGGTAAGGCAGAATGTGGTATAAGTGGAGGCTGGATAATCGGGGATGTATTGTATTGTTCTGTTATTTGTTGAACTGATGGAGTAATTGTAACAGAACATGCAAATGTAATTCTGTTAATGTGCTTTTGTTTGTGCATTGCTTTCATGCCATGTCTGATGCAGTTCTCACAGTAGTTGATAATTGTTAATGAAACCCATGCACACAACAGTTGCCAGCATGCATAAACCGAATGTACAATATAATCCACTAGGGTCTATATACATATGTTTGCATAAATCAGGGTGAATATGTGTTTTTATGGAACTTTATGTGTGTGTGTGTGTGTGTGTGCGCGTGTGTGCATGTGAAGGCAAAGCCTTTACATAACACACTGATTTGACAAAAGTGAATGTGACTAATATGTGCCCACAGTGTACCATGTAAAGTATCTCTGTTGCATGACTCGCAAATAACAAGTCACAAATTCAGGTGTCTGTTATCAGTGTAGTGCCATGTTCACTGCACTTATGGCTTCTGTATGACTGTCCTTTAAAGTGTTTGTGAATAAACAAATGAATGGTTTATTGCTACTGAGGAAGTAAACTTTTGCACTAGTATACATTAGTTTCATACAACAGTGTAACTGTAACAAAATGGAAACATGTTGCTCTCTAGAACAAGAAGGTGCACTGGCAGCTTTTACAGAAAATTCAGTAAAAATGCAAGCAACCCTAGCTAGTTGGGAGGTTATATTCTTGAGAACTCTTGTGAATGGTGAAACTGTGATGGGCAAAATTAAGACCTTATGGCAAAAATGAAGTTCATGGAACCAAGACACATGCAGTATGATAATTTTAAATTAATGATTTATGGACTTGAAAATATTTGTGTTGGTATTTATTGGAATGACATCATTGTTCATGCCTGAAAGTTGTCAGGGTGATGACACAATGTGGAGTGCATGGTGGAGGAGGAAACAGAAGGCTTGGTGAAGCAAGAGGTGATCTTTGATAGCTCTGTCATTTGCATACACTTCCTTGTGTACATTCTGTATTTCACAATGTCTACGTAGCTGCTGAGTGAGACAGGAGGATGCATGTGGCATTATGTACTACTCTGCATGCTTACACAAGTGTGACCAAAAATGAGAAAGGGACCTACACCAAAATATGCAAACCTGCACACTGTGAGGGTCTGCTGTAATATTTTCTGCTTTCCAAAGGTATTGTGGGTTGACATTTTTGACGTTCAACATCCTGTTGTGTTACTCAGTAAATAGGTACCCAGACTGTGTGTGTTTACATACCCTTCATGTTTGCAAAATATGTGGGGTCTGTTTCTCCACCATGCACTGCATGAACATGCTACTGAAAAATTTAGTCATGCTTTAAGATTTATGTCACATAGTGTATGAACCACATTTGGCTTACATGGATGTAAATGTAGCAGTTTGTGCTGATGCTGCTAAGACACCCATTTGCTCTGCATATCACAGCAACAGTTTTATTGAAGATGTCTCCAATCTAGCACCTCTTTTGTCTGGTTTTTCCTCAGTTTGCGTGTGTATTCTGTATGTTCTTTTTCTGCCTAAAAAATGAACTTGTTGCTGAAACGTTTTTACATATTGCAAAATAGTTTTTTTTTAATGCTTAGAAATTACAGATCAGGAACCTTTCATTTGCATTTACTACATTGATTATGGTAGGAACAGTATTTAGCATATACATTGTACAGGAACGTCTGGTGTAGCAATGGTATTCCCATTGTGACTGAAGATTGAATGGCTTGACTTCATACCCACAGACACAACAGCATCTGCAACAGGTTGTGTAGGTGGCTTGCTAGGTTGGCCCAGTATTATGCAATAAGGCAGTAAACAGGACATGACTAATGATATGGAACAAATAAATTAAGGGCTGTATATAAAATAAGTTCTCAAAATTCACAAATTCCACACTTTGCCAGAAACTGTCAGGCAGTTTATACAATGTGTAGGAATTTTGTACGTTGCTTGAATTCCTTACTTGGTAATATTCATCTTCTGAAGCACTGCTTGTTCCATTTCTTTGTTATTTACTTGTTATGAATGTATGTGGATTTTTGCATCATACATATTCTTGGTAATGCTGTTTTTCTCAATGCAGGAATCACTTCTTTATCAGCCTTCATCACCACATTACCGCAAACAAGCATATGAAGCAATAAGCCTAGCTGATGGAGACTTTGTAGCTGACCCTCAGTCTTCCACACTTCAGTACAATAACATGCTCTCATCTGCAACAAATTATTCCCCTGGACTAACAATTGATGATGCTAATTTTTATGTACCACATTCAGAAAATGTACATATTAGTGGTGATGGCCATGTAAGGAATGGTTCTGGTACTGACTGGCCTCAGAACTTGGCATCTGTATTTCATAACCAGAGCACTACAGAAATGAATGTATTAGAACGAAGAGATAATCTCTCAGCACAAAATGCAAGTTACTCTGATAGGATTCGTGTCCACAGAAATGTGGATAGTGCGGACTTCCAGTGGCAGCAAGATGCAGTTCATAACAGATCAGGTGCATCAGCAACAAACAAACTGAATGTTAGTGGTGTATTCTCTAGCCTTAATGAGTATCTGAATGCTGGAAAAATTGAGACAAAAGTTGGTGATGTCAAAATTGTTAGCAATCAGACATCATGGAGTTCAGCCAGGCATCTGCCTGCTGAATCAGAAGAGAATGGTAATTGTGCAGTTAAATATACTGACACATCGCTGATTGTGGATACTAAAGGAAAGTATGAACATAGTTCTCCTATGTTGTATCCTTCAAATGATACAGAAATACAAACACAAATTTTGAGTGGAAGAAATGTAAGTGCTGACTTTCAAGAAAATATTCACAGTAATGACCTTGTGTCAGCAAGTACTCAATGGGAAAGTATGATTGATATTTGTGAAAGAAATGAAAACTCTGCCCAGCGTTCATTTGCTGATTTAATTCCTGTTTCTTATTCACGGTCTTTACAAGATGAAGCAAATGCTTCAGGGCAGTCTGTCATTGGTGATAATACATCATCAGATGAAACACCAGACTTACTGGATACAACCATCAATTCCAATAAATCTGGTAGCTTCAATAATTCGAGATTTTCAAACCCTCAAATTAGGGATGGTAGTATCCTTAATAGTGACAGTTCAACAACACAGTTTTTGACTGCAGTAACCAGTGGCTTAGACCTTCAGAATATTTGTAAAGACAAGAAAGCTGCCCTCACATTTCTGCCAGACGTTGCAGCATCTGGAAGACATCTTCTGGAAACTTCAAGGATTTTTGTGTCAAGTGATCTTGTCAGCAGCCATGGTTCTGGAATGCTCAGTAACGAGGAGCTGTCAGGTTTTAACAGCACAGGATTGGATCTTGTCAGCCATAAGGCAGAAACAGATGAGAACATGGTAACTTTGCCATCACTTGACTCAAGTGAAATTATTTCGGTAGAAGGAAGTGTGATAAGTAATACATTTAAGTCTTCTATGTCTTCATCTGACAGTGCCATACGTGCAGAAGATATAAGTTCAGACATGTCAAAAGAGCCTAGAAAGGAGAATTTTGTTTCCACTGAAAGAGTTTGTGGTCAGCTTCACAATGCTTCCCTTCCAAATTCATTGGGATCAAAATCAAGTTTGTTTAGTGACATTCTATGGAACAAGGATAATTCAGAAGTAAGAGAATGTGGAGATACAGATGATGTACCAATAAAACCTGTACCTGTTGGTTTTAATGCAATGGATGTGTTGAGTGATGCGGAATTACAGCAATATTTGCAAGAACTGGAGGATAATGATAAGGGGCATGAAACTGATCAAGATGATATTATGGAGAGTAAAGCAAAGACTGAATTTATTTTATCTTCAGAGTGTCAAGATTCATCAGTTTCAAGTTCCAGAATAAATATCAATGAAGAATTACTAGCAAAAAGCTACAAAGCTGGAAGTAGAACAGATGATGAAAATTCTGAGTTATTGGAGAGCACCACAAAAATTATTGAGGTAAAAGATGAAACAGTAGTTGAGGAAGACTTTCATGATGATTTTAATAAAGGAGAATCCCCAGAAATGTGTTCTACTGCTCGTACAGAGGTGCCAAAATGCTCCATTTCCAGTGAGATTTCAGTACCTCCCCAGCATGTCAATGCTGTGAGTTGTTCACCAGATGAACAGTCTACATCCAGCACTGTAGGAACTCTTTCCTGTGCCACAGATAAGCATACAACAAACGCAGAAGAACTACCTATAGTCTCTGGTTTTACATCCATAAACAAATCAAAAATAGTTTCTCCACTTTCTCCTATATCTGGTACTTTGACAGGGGAAAATATCACTAAACCCATTACAACTGCAAATATGCCTCAGAGTAAGAAAACTGTAGTTTCAGATGAAACTTCTCAACCTGTGCCAACTGCAACCACAGTTACTTCCAAAACATCCTCAGTTATTACAAACCTAGTTTCCATTGACTGTCAGCAAATCAGTGAGAGCTGTCACCAAGAAGGCCTTGGTAATGATAGGCATTTAACAGCTGATGCAGAATTATCTGAGAGGGTGCGTGATATAACAGAAGACATTGAAGTTAAATCAGAAACTGAAAAACCACATTTAATGTCAAATGAACTGAAATCACGAAGTAGAGAGGAAAGTGTTTGTAATACAGAAAAAATTGAAAGTGGAATATTGCCTCAAAGTGAGGCCTTACTGACACTAAGTAATGTATCATCAAGACAGGAAACCAATTTTGATTCAGCTGATAATGTTCTACGTACCCCTGAAATAATTTCATTTTCAAATGAAAAAAGTTCCTTTGAAAACACAACTAGTGAATTGGTACCAGTTTCAGAAAATGGTGTGTGTCAGCCATCCATTGTATACAGTACACCTGAAAAAGATATTTCACTTACACATCCAGATAGGAAGACTGATGATTCTAGAACCGTTGTCATGGGTGTGTCTGAAGTTGGATTCTCAGAAGTGCAGAGCTGTCTTGTTCGAACGCCAAGAGATGGTACCACAATCAATGTTCTGGGAGAAGAGGAGCGTCCAACAAGACCCAAGTATTTATTTCTTCCTTCAAAGATAACTGTTGAAAATGAACAGTATGACTCTGAAAACTCTCAGGAGTCACCACCAATATCAGAAGCTGTTGGTAAGTTGGACCCCAAGTCTTCTGCATCGTAAAGTTTAGTAGTTGTAGTAGGTACTGAAGAGAATATTTGTACTTATGAGATTGGAAGTGACAGGAAGCAGTAGAAAACTGTATGGTTTGATGCTTTGCAGTTTATGTTCCTTATTAAGTATTACTAGGTGACAAGTCAGTGACAGTTATATGGGTAGTATGTGTAGTACACAGAAAAATTATCAGAAATATATATGGGAAAGGCACAAAGGGTACACACTTAACATATGAAGTTCCATAGAACCATCATTTTAAGTAGTAAAACAAAATGTGTTCTGGAGGTGTCTTATTCTGCTGGCTTCATGTGTGCAAAAGAACAGTTACATAGAAATATTCTTGTTCTGACAAGTTACAAAAAACAAGAATATGACAAATGCATACTCTTAGTTACCTGTGTTCCTAAGGTGCTTAGAGCATGCTCTGAGGCTTAGAAAATGTTGCACTGAAATGCAGTATCTCCTTCAACTGAAGAACACTGCTCCCCCTACCAGCTTTGACATTTAATGCACCATATTCAAGTCTTCTGTAATTTGCTTTTCATTTTACTCATCATACCCTGGACAGAAAATGTTCTTCTTGTCTGTCTTCTTTTTCCTTGAATATGGTTGTCTGTCCAGCAGCAGGCCCATCATAGAATTATTTTGTTCTGTTATTCTTAGTTGTGTCCAGGAGTGAACTTTTGAATAGAGAACATGTCATTATTATCCCTAATCGCCTATCTGCCCTGCCCTTCTTGATGGCTGTTTTGCTTTCAGCAAGGGAAAGGTGTTTTATTCTTGAGGCTACTGGCAGATGTTTTACCCTCTGCTGCTCTCTTCTCAGTGGACACAGGCATTTGTAATTCCTTATGATTTTCGCTGTCTGGGTCCTCGGTCATAATTCCTTGGGCCAATCACTGAATTCTGATGGAAGAAAATCCTCATCAGAAAGCACATGTGGGTCAAATGAATGTAGTCTTGTAACTTGAATTATTTATTTTACGTTCTTCATTTTGGCAACATTTTCACAGGCATTTCACAAAATGAACAGCTGGAACATGACTGTTTCATTTAGTTATTGTACTCATCAAAGTTATTTATTGAATGCTTCCGAAGCCCAAAACCATGCTGCATACTATTTATAGTCCCCTGAAGCTGAGGCACTTGGACTGTAGTCAGTATGGATGGCTTTCATTTGTTTCCTTAAATTTGATTCGTTTGTGTCCAGAGCAGTGGCTAATTTTCTTTGGCTTTCTCAATTTAAGATTCTTTGTGTTGCTTCAATAGGAAGTTCCTGTGTATAAAATCACTTCTCTGTTTGACTGTCGTACATATTTTGAAGCCATTCTGTAAGGCAGCTAGATTTTACAAAGAAATGGTACTAAAGGGACATTAAGAATGTACACTTCCCAATTGAAGAACATTCATTTCCAAAGAGTGCACAGATTGACCCAAAGAGTGAACGTGCACTGTTAATAGGCTCCTGATGTGCGCACTCTTTGGTGCTAGCAACATGATTGTGAAAATGAAGGCTAGATAACAGAACAAGTGAGAAATGAGAAATGTGTGTGTGGAGCATGATTGCTTGGAAACATGCCTTTTAAGCTATGAATAAAAACCTTGTGCCAAAATGTATTTCTTGACCTCAGGCATTAAGTTAGACACCAAAAAAATTACATCAAGGAAGATGAATTAGCTTCTTACCTATTAAACACACACAAGTATACTCTTTCTGAACTCTTCTGCTACTCACTCGTGGTAAGATGGCTAACAAAACAAGTGCAAAATGAATTGTGTCAGTGTCATCAGCTGTTAGAAAATTAGTCTGCATCTCTTAGGAGCTTAATGCTTCCACATGCCCTAGGTATACAAAATTTTTATTATAAAGACTGAAGAGAAGAAATTACTTGACAGTCCTCATGGACACAGTCGAAAGGATAATATTAAAGTGTATCTTGAACTATAACGTTTAGGATGTGGACTGATTGTATCTGATGTAGGATATAGTCTACTATCATGCTCTAGTGAACACAGAACTGAAGGACTGAGTGACTGTTATCCTGTCAGTGCTAAATCCATGGGGTTCATTGATCAGTTAGTGCACTAATAACAAGCGTGACTCATGGCCATAATGAGAGGAACAGTAGCTGCCGGAAGATTCTGGCTTTTTTTTTCATGGGTAGTCTTTCCTTTTTACCCTTTGAACTTGTAAATGACTTTGCATTGAAATATGGTTTATGAAAAATGTATTATTTGAACAGAACAGATAAAATTATGAATTCCGCAGCATTTGGTGGAAAGTAAAGCAGAGATTATGAGGCATGTCTTAAATTTCCTTGTTGCAGAAATACATTAAATTAATTTCAATGGCTGGTTTTGTATGTGTGTTTACATATGTGATTGTAGGTCATTCAGATGTTAAATACATGCAAAGAGTGGGCAGTTTTTCTTTTTAAAGGAAGCCTCACGGTGTTAATATAAAATATACCTGACTTTAAATGTAGGTCCTCCAGGGGGAACCCCACTGTTGGAAGCAGAGGCAGCTTGTTCTGAAGCTGTGGACAACATTCCTCTCTCATCTCCAGACATATCTGAGTCTTCATCCATTGAACAGGCTGTATTGCCCATACCTCCTCTGCAGATAGCCACGTCCTTGTCAGATGACATGTCGGACATACTGTCACCAGAAGAACGAAGTCTAGGCAAGCTTCCACCTTTCTGGGTGCCTGATGCTGATGCACCAAACTGTATGCAGTGTGAAATCAAATTTACAGTTCTCAAGAGGAGACATCATTGCAGAGCCTGTGGGAAGGTGATTTAAATTTCAGTGTTCTTGTGCTTTTATGCTAGCTACAGTACAAGACATATTCGATACCACCAGGACCTAAGGGTTGCCAGAGGTCATAATTTTTCAGATACTAGAATGTTACACCTGAGGTGTATTGTACTGTACCTAGCAATCTCATGGACAGACCTAACCATTTCCATTTAATTTGTCACTTGATAAACTTTCCTGTTTTTTGTGCTGCATTCTGTTCTTTATTCACTACTTGGTGTGTGTGTATGTAATGTAAGCAACCAACAACAAACCAGAATTTCACTTTTATAATCAAAATATTCACTACACTGCTGCCAGTTGATGAAATAGTGAACTGTAGTGCACTTGTTAGTCAGTTTCTGGTAAATAAAAGCTTTCCAGATAATCCACTGCTGGATATTGTAGCTTTTCATGTGTTTGGTTATTAAATGTACCGCGGTTTTGTATAGTGCCCAGTTCATGTGCGAGGTGTGTAGTCAAAGTGCTGGTTTTTGGACCACAATAGTCGTGCTGATGGTTACTATGATGGGGGTGTGATTGGAGGTGAGGTCGTAGCTGGCTTGAACGTCAGCATATGTGGTAGAGATGCCATTAGTAATGAAGAAGTTCAGGAGATCCGGTATTTTGTTGGCGTCTGTGGGCCAGTATGTCAGAGACCCAGTTGATAAGTAGGAGTAATTTTGAGCCTGGATTACTTTGGCCAATTCGCGTCCTTTGGTAGTAGTTAATCTTTATCCCCAGAGCGTATTTTTGCTGTTAAAATCCCCTCCAGCGAAGAAGCAGGGGCCGAGAGTTTGGAGGAATGCTTTGAAGTGCTCTGCTTTTAAATTGTGCCTCAGCGGGAAGTATACTGCGGTTATAGTTATGTCACGCAGAGGTCCTTTAACTCATACTGATGTGGCTTGAATTTGAGGTTCTGCATATTTTAATTGTTTGTAATATACAATTGTAGTCTTTATGAGTATTGCGGTGCCCCCGTGTGCTGTTCCATCTGGGTGATTGGTGTAGCAGAGGTCATACCCGGGAATGGTGAAGTGGTTTTTGGATGTAAAGTGCGTTTCACAAATTAACAGGATGTCAATGTGATTTTGGTTCAGGAATAGTTTAACTTCTTCTTTATGCTGTTGGAGGCCGTTTGTGTTCCATTGAGCTATTCGCAAAACTTTGTATGGCTTAATGAGGTTTATTTAGTATAGTTGTGAGCATATTTAAAATCAAGCTGTTCTGTTGGAGGAGTTGCGCAAATAATCCTTTAAAGTCTTCTAAGATTGCTTTGAGTGTGTTGATTGGTTCCTCTGCGAGTTGTGCACAGTTGCTGACTACGTCAGCGTAACTGCATTGTTGTTGTGGTGGGAGACTGTGAGGAGGTGGGGTGTGGTTGTATGCGGAAGTGGGTATTTGTATCGAGCTTTCTGGTGGGTTTCTGTGTGGGTTGTTTCCTTTGATAATATTATGATAATGCTCACAGCCTTTGTAGTTTGCTGGGTGATTTCCCCCACACAAGGCGCATTTTGCTGGTGTGTCCCTTCGCTTAGTACAATCTTTGCTATTATGTGAGCCACCACATTTAACGCACGCATAGGGTCTGTCGCAATACGTTCGTGTGTGTCCGTATTGTTGACATCGTACGCATTGTGGGATGTGTTGCTTTTTTGTTCGAGGAGGTTCTATATGGATCATTTTATTTTGAATGGCCGTTATATTGTATATGTCTGTATTGTTATTAGCTGGTTCCAGGTCAACGAAAAATGGGTTTAATGGTTCCTTTGTCAGCCTGTGATGAATGTTTACTATGTTTCGGACAACATGTCTCAGGGTGAATAGTTCCTGGCAGATGTCTTCCACCTCGGTAGTGTGGTGTAGGTATTTGAGGACCACCCTGTAGGCCCTTTCTTCCTTAAATTGGTATGTGTGGTAGTATATTCCTTTTTCTTTGAAATGCTTGATAAGGATTCGGTATGTGTCTGGTGTCATACAGTTTAGCTTGATGACATTATTTGCCATGCTTTTGGTGTAGTACTATTCGTCCTTGGCTACTTCACTTATGCTTTTTATAATTTCGCTGTAATTTATCACTCCATGAAGGAAGATGGGTGGGGGTTTGTGGTTTTTTGGTGGTTGAGGTTGTTCGCCTAGTTCTTCTTGGCGGACTTCCTTTGTGAGTATATCATAGCGATTTTGTGTTTCTGTTTGGGGCATCTGAACAGCAGGTTGTGAGCTGTAGAGTTTTTTACGTTTTGTATTTCATATTATTTGCCAGCCATTATTGCTGGTTTGGTGGGCGTCTTCTGCTTCCTCACTGGAAGAGGATAGGCTATGGTGGCATTGTTTGTTTAGAATGTCAGATGTGGTATTAATGGGGTTCAGATGATTGAGACTAGGCATTGGGGCCGTGGGGTGTGGAAGGGATACATAGTGCCTTGGTGCTGGATGGGATGATATGTCAGGGGGTGTATCATTGGGCCTTGTACGTTGGGGTTGGGCGTAGATGCAGTGGGATGGATGTAAGTGGAGTTGCTAACGGGTGCTTGCCCGTTTGAATTCTGCGTGTTGTGCTTTTAAATGTACGTTGCTATAAGTGAAGTGCGTACCTGCTGTGCACCGAGTTCCTGTTCAAGGTTGAATCGCTGAATTCAAGGTTGAACTCCGAGACTGGTGATTGAGTAGATGCTGGCTAGAATGCTGCACTAACCGGTCCTACTGCTACCACTGTCAGAGACAGACTCAGTATAAGATATAAACAGTTTTTTGTGATTTTTTGCCTTATCAGCAGTTGTCACACAATCAGGAATGTGTTTTAAAGTACACGTACTAGAATACTGTGATCACTTGGTACAAAGTGTTTATTTGCATATGAAACCCATGTCATTGGTTCTATTACTGGGCTCTGTATGACTTATTCTGATTAGTTTGATTGTAGCATGTTTGGTTACAATGATGTGCCTGAAGGCCGTTTCAGTCCATCTTTGTATACTGGATGTAACAATATCTGTTTGTGTTTGTTATTATGAAATACAAATTAACAAGGGCTTGTTATTGTGGATATCTGTATGGGAAGAAATCCTATAAAAAGTGTCTTAGCAAGCATAGAAATTAGTTTCTTAGTGTTCCAGGTCATTTGAAATAAATAATGTAATGACTGGTGAAAATATTTTGAATACCAGATTCCTGTCAGAATGATGTGTGGTCAGCTTGCTGATGGCATATGGGGCATATCATGTTGGACAGTTTAGCATTGTTTTGTTCGTGAGAACCAAAGTGTCTGTTGGTACATGTTGCTCATATTGTGTAAACTAAAAGCAGTAATTAGCGAACATAAAAATATCTCTAGTTTACATTGCCTATACTAAGTAAACCACAGTGTAAAATTTTGCGCCACTATATCAGATGCAGTAGTCATTGATGATGGAGCTGAGCCAACTTCAAACCTGTGTGTATATCAATCATGCACAATTCTGTAACACACTTTTCTGTTATAGTGATTCATGCATTTACTCGTCACACTTATGTGTATTATACCTAAATATTATATGGAAGTCACTAGCTTGTTGATGTGCCTAATGCAGAGGGGTTATACACATTACAGGTCCTTTGCTCAAAGTGCTGCAGCCTTAAGTCTCGTTTGGAATACATGGATAATTCTGAGGCACGAGTTTGTCAGCCTTGTTACACTACTCTTGCTAAAGGTATGTAGAATTTTTAAATCTACGTGGATGATATAATGCTTACATTTTGTAAGAATGTGTAAGTTACCACTTTTCTTGTTTATTCCAGACTTTGTGTGTGTGTGTGTGTGTGTGCGCGTGCGTGCGTGCGTGCGTGTTTGCGCACACATGTGCGAGCAAGCATGTGTTCTGAATACATGTTGAAATTTGTACTGCCTATCAAGTATACAGTTTATAGTTCCATAAAAATTTTCATTTACTTTTGTAGAAATGTTACAGCATTTACAAGGCAAAGGAACACTGTACTCTTGAAGTGAACACAGGATGTTTCACTTGAAGAATATACTTGGTATTCTACCATTACAAGATTCAATACTCATGATAGTTATTGATGACATTCCTTGGATGTTTGAATGCCAGTACACCTATAATTTGTATGATAGTTTCAGTCACAACTCACTCTTTAGCAAATGTTTATTATCTGGTAACTAGTTTTGACCCAAGTATAGGTAATCATCATATTTGTTCACATTGGTCTGTTGATGACTTATATGTGAGGTCGAAACTGTTAATAAACATGTGCAAATAGTGAGTTGTGTGTGATTGAAACCATCATTATACTTTTGAGTGTTACACCAGTGAGGATGCTTCATACAAAGATTATTTATGCTAAGCAAGTGCTCATCCACCAATACAAGAATCTGAAAACGACATTCATGTCCTTGTATAATGGTCTGATGGTGACTTATACTTGAGTTCAAAACTAGTTGCCAGGTAATAAACATTCACAAATGAGTGAGTTGTGTGTGATTTAAACCATTGTTATACATTTGAGTGTTAACACCAATGGGGATGCTTCGTGTAAATACAACTATTATTTATACTTCAGTTTATCAACCAACGAATGCATATATAATATCACATAAAACACTTTTAAAACAATTTAAAACACTTTAAAACGAAAATGCACGGTGCTACAATAAGATTTATTATTTATACTTTTACATACTGCTGAATATTTTATGAAAACCAAATGTTAAACAAGCTCATTACCTTTTAATTTCCTAACACTTGAAGTATAAATTATTAGTCTATGTATATTTAGGATCGCTGTTTAACTGGCCAATCTGTATCTAGTACCAGAGTATCTTTTGCTTGAAGGGATACACGAGTTGTACTATTCAATGGTAATGTATACTCATCTGTCTTGCTCCATTCCTTAAATTGTAGTTCCCTGATATTGGCTGCAACAGAGCTGAAACATGTCAGAGAAAATATAATGTTAAATAATAAGGTTTGTGTATTGCCTATTAAGTTTGTTTAATTTGCATTTAATAAGTAGTGAAGTGAAATACACAGAAGATACAATGCTTGTTTTTGAGATTCATTACCAAACTCCATGTGACAGTGGTGTGTGAAACAACAAGAATAGTAACAAAAATAATCCAGATTTTCCCCCTTGATTCCTAACTGTGTTTGCTATGAATCTTATGGACTATGTAACCAGTGAAGTAAGTTTTCTTTTTTATTTAAATCCATTTCTTAGTGTATATAATGCAAATACAATACTTTTTTGTGTCTATCATTAGTTTTAATTTAGTATTTGAATTATAAATTTTCTCTAGCAAGACACACTTCCTCATTTTCAAACATCATTACCTACCAAACTTCCATACTTCAGATGTCAGTATAATGGACACTAGTTAATTTTTTAAAATTCCTGTATAGATTTCACATTCTTATTTATTTGGCTGTGTGGTTGTTCTGTGTTGATCTTTGAATCAAATGCAGAAGGCCTCTTGTAAATGATGATAATCAAGTGAAGGAGGGGGCAGCGGTTGTGGCCAAATTTAGGACATTGCGTTGCTGCATGGATTTAAGTGGTATTCCACTTCAACAAATAAATAAATTGCAGAATATGAATAAAATGTTTGGCTAATTGGTTGCATTTCGTTCTTTGCCAGTCTGATGTGATGTAACAAAACCAAACCAAACTTGGCATGAATGAACAAAATAACTGTCTGACAAAATACGCAGTCTTACTCTGCCAACAAAACTGCAGTTCACTGCAACCAAAGTCAGTCTACTCTGACTTGACTGTCTCTTTGTTTACTTTTATAACCTTACTACTTCAGGTCAGAATGGCTGCCCTACATTGTACATCACCCCAACTCCTCAGGTTTCCTGATCTTACCTTTTGAGGAGGAGGTGAGAGAAGGTGTCCTTTCATGTGAAGTGTAGATGAGAAGCTTCCATGACTTGCACAGGCTATGATCTGTTGATAGCTGCCCTTGCCAGTACTGCCATTCACTTTACTTATTTCTTCTGCCATCCTGTTTCCTTTTTTGTTTTCTTTTTCTTCCTTCTTCCCTTCTACCAGCTGCTTTCAAACCCACTCCGTATCTTTTTCTAGCGCCCCCTTTCCCTCCTTTTCTTTTTATTTCTCTCAGCTGCCCTTCCCTTCCACCAGCTCCTTTTTAACACACTTATGGCTAGAAATTTTCATTGATTTCTTTTTCTGTCATCGTTTTCTCTGATGTTTCTTTTCTTCCCCCTTGAAAAAATGCCCCCTTGTAGGGTGTTAGTTCCTATTAGCTTGCTTATAGCTCCTGTCCCTATACAGCCTTCCCTATATTATATTTCCCTTGTTTGGTTCACTTCTATCCTGAAGATGGATGCAGTACATTTCTTAGAAACTGTGGTACCCATCTATCAAATTGCAGTTTGTCATGTCCATGATCTTAATACTCATGACAGGTGAAGGTAAAAGGTATTGTTCGTCCTATAACAGGCCATGAAGGCCCAGTTGGGGACTAGAGGTATAGCTGTACTCTTTCATTAACCTTGGCACTGGATGTGGGTGGGTGGTCAGCATCACACCCTGACTGCTTTACTTTTGGGAAAAAGACCAGGTACCCATCATACAGGAGGCTGTGTGGGCCCCAGGGCCGGTCTGCTTGTTTTTGGAAAGTCTTGCCCCATTGTGATTCGGCCCCAGACCATCCAACCCATAGCAAGTCGCTATACCGACTCTGCTATCCCAGCTAACCTCGAACCACAAGCCTTTTTTTTAATCCATCAGGGCCTTTGTGATAGCAGAATTGTTATTTTGCTGTAAGAACCTAACATTTAATCACTGTGCTCAATACACATCTGGCATCTGTAACAAAACATAGTTACCACTCTCTAAGCAGCTCTCTTTTCTCTGGATGTAGAACTAAAAAACTTTTTGTGTTCCAGTCTTCCTGGTAGAACAAGGAGAGAGTGCTTCAGGATCACCATCATCCCTGCAGGAGGGAGCACCAACTGTCAGCACTACTCCCCTGGGGAGACAACCAAATCCAAATAACCCTATGGAATACTGTTCTACCATTCCACCACTGGAGCAGGCCGCAAATGTTTTGAGACAACCACCACCAAGCGTACTGGTGCCTGTACTGGTGCCTGTTGGTGTTCTTAAAAGAGAGGGTGAATTTATTTGATAAATAATTCTCTTACACATACACAAACCATTATTATCGAGTAAAATATTCTCGTATGTGCTTGCATTTTGTGTAGAGCAGGGGTGTGCAACCTTTTCTGGCAAATGATCACAGCTGTTACTGTAGGTTGGCTTGTGAGCTGGATGTTTAAAAATCACAAATTACTTACTTACTTACTCCATGGGGCAGAGTCCTTCTTGAGTAGCTAACCGGTTTTCAGCTAGTCAAAAAATTCCCTGCATTTTGTGGAACCCGAAAGTTCATTACCGCATTTGCTAGTGCCTGCTACAAGGCTTTCTGTGTGAATATTTCGTAACAAGATACGTTTTTACCTTGAGGAGTTGTAGGCACCTTGCCCAACCCCCAAGCTGGATGACACTCCTTATTGGCTGTCTGTGACTGCTTATTCAATATATTCGCAGCTACCCTCCATATTGTAGGCCTTTCTTCCATCTGCAACCTGAGGATGTGCCATGCCATTGTGACAGGGACCCACTTATCACGGAAGTGGTATACTTAACCACCTAAATTACTATGTAATTTTCGGGCACATACGTAAAATTGCTCAAAGTGACTGAGCTTTGTCATATCTGTCCATTTGTCTGCATGGAACAACTTGGCTCACGCTGGATGGATTTTCACTAAATTTGATATATGAGTATTTTTAAAAAATCTTTTGAGAAAATTCAAGTTTCATTAAAATCGGACAAGCATAACCGTTACTTTACTTGGAAACGTGCGTATACTTATGATAATATATCACTGAATTCTTCTTAGAATGAGAAATATTTCAGGAAAAAGTTGTAGAAAAATTCAAAACACACATTTCATATTCAGTAATTTTTTTTTTTAAATCTTTCCCTCCATGAGGTAATGTGGAAAAATATAGTAGAGCCAGACAGGCCATAGATGACAATATGGCACATGCACATTTCATGCTGGGTACCTAGGCTACAAATAGACACTATTGGAATATGTAATACTAATTGCTTGTCTACTGCAACAATGCTACATGAACACAGCTGAAAGTCATTATACATACATTGCCTGCATTGTAATATACACATAGTTTGTAAATGTGGCTGCAGGCAGAAGGTTTGACACCAATTGTATAGAGAGCCATACTGTGGAATTTAGGTGAGAAAGTGTGGCCATAAAAAATATGTATAGTAACTGGTAATTTGGATGTGGAATGCCTTAGGATTTGCAATTATAGTGGGTTGGCATGTTTTCCTGCATAGAAGTTGTGTACAGCCACCTGACAGTAGTTGCTGCATTGTTTCTAATACCTCACATATCCTTGCAGTTAACCTTTTGGCGCCAGAATTATTTTTTTAAATTTTAGCACATTCTGTATATAAAATGTGAATAAAACAGGAACCAAATACATTAGAATTATGAAACAAACTGCATTTTGAAGAGAAAAAAATTGAGAGTATATACCACATTTAAAATATTCAGTACCTATATTTGTTGACTAAATATATAAAATGCAACATTTAGAGGTTAGTGGTGCAGTACGACCACTATAGTCGTTGTTGGGCGTCAAAAGGTTAAAGGATAGTGGAGTCCCTTGTATGAATATATATATATATATATATATATATATACACAATGCTCTTCCTTGAATTACATTACTTTCCACAGTTTCCTGAGACTGGATATATTGATGTTTTCTCATAAGGATTGTCTGTTGTAGTTTGTTGAGACAGACAACAAAAGGAAGGACACTAAAACTGTTAAAATGTCACCCAGTGACACAGTGTCATGTCCTATAAGAGTTGAATCTTTAACAGTACCATCGTGAGAACCTCAAATCTAGCAGTGGAGAATGGCTTCCAGCAAACTGTCTTTCCTTATTGTAGACTTGCATACCTAACTGTGCTGGTTATTTGACACAGGCAGCATACTGAAGAAAATAAACAAACTTCCAATAAATATTGTCAGTGCCTGTTTGGGGGTTGTACTTTACAGTGCTCTTGATATCTCTGACTATGTAGCAGTGATGGCAGCATAGTTGATGTGTGATGGATTGCAATAGTGATTGGAAGGAAGTTCTCCTGCCCTTATACAATACTATTCCAGCATATACCCATGGAGAAACTGAAGAAAACTATGTGAAACACCATAGCACATGTCCCAACCAAAGTTTGACCCCAGCACCTCTTGAGTACAAGTGATGAGTGTTGCCAATACCCTACCCTGTTGCACAGTAAATGTTGGTAATAACTTCTCATACACCCCATCCGTAGGATTGTACTATGAGAGAGAGTTACTTTAACCCTTAGCGTACCGAATTAAATCCCATCTGTAAATCCCAGCTCGCCGAATTATTCTGCAGGGGTATTTAAATTTTGCGCATGCTTTTCAAAAAACTTGAATTTTTCGAAAACTAAGCGAGATAAATTTGTGAAACAAAAAGCAATCTGTGGGGAAGGAATCAGACATTGCTCAGGATGCCTTAAAAATGCTGTAATGTCCTTATTGTATATTTGTAGAACATACGTTTCAAAAAATAGTTGTAAATATCCATGTTCTTTTGCTTACATTTAGGTCGAGGCTCCAACAGTTTGCACGGAGAACGAAAGAAAATATGTCTTATAAGTCGTTTTTGTGTGGTAATCTTCAAAACAACTTCGGTCCACACAAAGCGCCACGTCACACTTGACACATTTGAATAGCACGGTTCGC
>Ga0123357_10001357_pt1 | contig 25900 bp, 20 predicted proteins | sample TergutEmb28metaG_FD_89873 | JGI IMG/M metagenome (GOLD analysis project Ga0123357, IMG submission 89873) | Embiratermes neotenicus P4 segment gut microbial communities from Petit-Saut dam, French Guiana - Emb289 P4 | ecosystem: Host-associated > Arthropoda: Insects > Digestive system > Gut ...
GTGTCAGTTCAGTCGAGTACTGGCTTTCTTGCAGTGCGGGTCGAGGGAGAACTATTGTAGTAACACTGGATGGACTGTTCCGAGTCAAGCTGAAAACTGCTGGCTACCCTCTCCATTCGCCTCTTTCCCCTTCACTTCTCCTCCCGTGCGTCACCGTGTGCCATCAGATTGCGTTTCCACTCTACCATTGTACTGACTTTTCTCGACTGTTGGATTCCCAAATTTCAAACTAATCCCAGAACAAGGTACACTGGTGTGTGCATTTTATCAGCACTGAATGTGGCTGGAAAAATGAGTTAGAGAAAAATCCATTATCGCTGACTTATACTGTTGAATGCACAAAAGCATGCTACAGTACTGTTTTTATTTTAGGGCTATTGAACTGTAGAGATAAACACTTGGGGCTGTAATTGCTGTTATCTCAGGAGAATTACAAAAAATGGGATTGAATACAATGGAGGGAAATGTAAGTGTGGTGTTGAGAAAACATGGTGAGTTATCACCAGATGAGACCGATCTCAAACCTGTCAATATTTTCAAGGACACCACACAGATTACAAAATATGGTTCCATGTTCAACACTGTAATAATGAAACACAAAGAGCAGTCATGAAGGAAGCATCTGTTTTTGATTTGCAGTTTTGCATTCTGTGCATGCTGAACATAAATTATGAGTGATATCCATTGGACTGTGATATATAGTGACATTGTAATTACAGCATGTTGCATGCTGCTCATGAAAATTGTACCTCTGGCCCCCAAGAGTATTCCAACACACTTAGCTTATGCTTCCACATCAGAATGAAGGACATTCTTTTTAGCAGTCTGCTGAACTTTGCAACCATAGTGAACTTTAATAAAAAATATTTAAAAGTTGTGATAGGCTTTGCACATATTACATGGGAAGATAATATGTTGGAAACTGTAAAACATATGACTGTTAGGAGTGAGAAAAATACTGAGTGCTAAGCTTGACCATCCTCCTTACACTTTCAGTTCTACATGTATTATAATAACATAGGTACGAACATAATTAAGTCATAATTTAATGGCATGAAAGTGGCAAGCACGTTCTTTTATTCAAAAATAATGTAAATCCTAAAAATAAATTAAAATTAGTTACTACATTAATGTATTGCGATATGCTGTTAACCATTAATTAACAGTAATTGTACTTCTTTAATTGTTTAGTATAAATAAGTTTTCCTTAAAAAGTAGGACGTTTAGTGTTAAAAACTGGTTTTTGGTCAGCGCAGGTTTCTTCTATTTTTGACAGGCTTTTGTGTAATAAAAAACTTCCTGCACAACACCGGATTCGAGTATTACCAATTTGAATTTTACCATTTGAATATGTTTGAAGGTTACTGGAAATCCAAGGAATTCATTGTGTAAGTAATTTTCGAATATAGTATTTTAGCAATAGATAGAATCGAGGCCAGGCTATCGTGACAGGTTTTGGTGATTTCCCAGTCCCTCACATATAAACTCTGGGAGAGCACTGGCCTCAAATTTGGCTACGAGCGCTTTTTCTACATCCTTTCCGACTCATATTATCAAATCATTCGACTCTCTGTAGTCTGTATTAGTTACGGCAAAATTAAATAAACCAGAACTAAATACCGACAACGTAATGTTTCAAACACACAGCGCAAAAATCGCATAATGGGAAGTGACGCATGCACGGTGAGTGACGGTGGGGATTATGAAAAGTGGAGGGGACAGTAAATTCACAATGGCAGCATTATTCCACAGACGATGTGGTGAAAGAGTAACACTAACGAATGGTAATCGAACAGCCATTCGCAATTTTTCTGAATTTAATTGTGGTTTAGTCCTGAGTGGTGAGCCTTTGGCAGAAAACCAGTTGTTCGAAGTCAGAATAGATAAAAAGGTGAGAGGCACGTCATTTTTTTAGTCATGTCAGTGCAATGGCTTGATCGGTTAGAATTTAGCAGGTTGTGACATTGCTCACACGTTCGTACACGAAGATTCAGGTTCTCTAGGATGTTACGCTGTGTCGACGTTTCGAAGCAGCGTTAGTAAAAATGTACCAATCATCACGGCGTAACATCCCGGAAGAATTGAACTTCAGCAGCACCGCTGTGACAACCACAAATGTCTATTACAACGATATTTACAGACTGTTGTCAGACAATGAATGCGGTTGAAGTAGGTTTGAATACTATGTGGAAATTATGTTTAAAGCATGGTTGTCTGTCTTGTGTTACTGTCAAACAAATGTCCCTTCCCAGTTGAGACGTGAATCCAATTAATATGCTGTTTAATATAATGTATCGTCGTTGTTTTATGTAATTCGTTGGGTTGATTTTTTATACCTGTAAAAATGACTTGACCATTGCCTTTTCAACAGAATTAGAGATGGATTTCCCAATGAAGTTTATCAGCTGTGTTATGCAAGGTTAGGTTGCTTGTGTGTTTACTGTGGTTATTTAGAACTGAGTGAACAGCGGCATGATGGTGGCTGATTAGTTCAAATAATGTGGATGAAAGTGGTCGTTACCTAATTCAAGGCACTGTTTAGACGTTGCCTGTGGAGACCGAGAATGACGATTACAAACACGCTTCAAGCTGATTTTCCGAGTAACCTGCACATAGTGAGCAGAAGTTGCATGCTCTATATTTGGACAGTATGATAGAACCAAGCTTAAACAGCTTTCATCCTAGCCGACACATTCAGTTCGGTGACATTCTATTTAATGTGTTCTTGGAATGTTGCTTGTGTGATAGCAGCTGCTGTCTATTCTGAAGCTTGTTTTTGTGATTATCTTCTGACACATTCCCTCCAAGCCACCTCTCCGCACCCAAATTAATGTAGGAAATTTTCCATTTTCCATTCCATGCATTACAATACAATTACTGTGATTTAAACAAAGAAATAGACATAGTTGTATTAGATTTACAATGATATTATAAAAACCACTAACTCCTACATGTTTTAGGCCTTATTGACCCAGCATCAGGGAGTACAATAATTGTGTAAAGCGATGAGGCCCAACACAGCCAGGAGTTCGTGGTTTTTATAAAGTTATTGTAAATCATATACAATTGTGGGCATTTGTTGATTTAAACTACAGTAATTTAATGCAGAAAAGTTAACATATGGCTATTTCATTTGTCATTCATATTAGCCATTTATAATATTCGTGTATCTTATACGTTTACATTACCCTGCAGATCTTCATTTATAAATTAGTGTTTGTGTGAAAGCCAGTAACAGATTTTATTTAGTGAATTTGTTCCATCAGCCTTCATTGTATGGTCATGTAATCTGTTGTGTCTGCATTCATTAATCAGTGTTCATATCATTTCCCCTTGGTATTGGTGATTTGATGGTTTGTAAATTCTTTCTGACTACATATTGCTTTCTGTGGATTTTATGTATAAATTAAAATTTATTCTTTAAGAATTTGTGGGCTAGAATCCAGAGGTTTGGTTAGTCATGTGATTGTAGCTTTTTATAGCAGTGAATATACAGGCTGTCATCTTCTGCAATGAATGTATGGGCTGTCATCTTCTGGAATGTGACACTATGTTAGTAGATAGATTCCAGATCTCTTTTGTTCTGAATGCTGAGGAAGTGAATTTCTCCAAAATATTGATACCTAACTAACCAACCAACTAACTCTATGGAGCACAGTTCTTCTTGATAAGCTGATAGGTTCTCAGCTCATCAAGAATTTCTCCACATTTTATAGAGTCCTGATCTTCATTACCACATTCATAAGCGCTTGCTATCTGCCCCTATCCTGAGCCAGAGCAATCCAGTCCACACCTCTCATCCAACCTCTTGAAGATCCATTTTAGTATTATGCTAACATCTAGGCCTAGGTTTTCCAAGTGGTCTGTTTCCTGCTGCCCAGTATGTGTTACATGCCCTGCCCATCTCATTTTTTATTTGACCACTCAAATATTTAGTGAGGAGTACAGTTCATAAAGCTCCACTTTATGCAGTCTTCTCCACTTTCCTTTTACCACATCCCTCATAGGCCCAGGCTTTCTCAGCATGATACTCTCGAACACCCTCAGCCGTTCTTCCTTCCTGAATGTGAGAGACCAATTTCACACCCAAACAAAACAGCAGGCAAAATTATAGTTCTGTATATTTTAGTCTTTGGATGTTTGGATAGTAAACTGGAAGACAAACAATTCTGCAGTTAATGATAGCATTCAGTGTCTGAGTTCAGTTTGCTCTGAAGTTCTTCATGAATGGAATTTTGATTTGTTAGGGTTGTTTCCATACATTTGAACTGTTCTACAGTTTCAAAGGATTTAGTCCACTTCCTTATGTTGTGATGTTGTCCTGCATGCTTCTCATGCGACATGAACATATACTTAGTTTCTCAGAATTTACCTCCAGATGATTCTCCTTACTAGCAACTGATCAAGCTTTTGCTTCTTCTTTGAATTATAAATTATTGGCACCTATTTACAAAATTATATGACATCAAATCCCAGATGAGTGATCTTAGTCACAGAAAATATCAAAGATTTTCACACCTGAGAACTGTGCTCTTCTGGATTATTATGCAGTGAGTAGTGGACTTGCTGTATAATAATCCAGAAGGCGCAGTTCTAAGCTGCGTCTTGGCGGAGGCCTGAAATCATGAATTTTTCACCTATTTTCATACTGGAAGCTTTATTTCTGTGTTTACAAGAGCTAGCAAGGATATTGTTGCAAGAGTAAGCATTTTGTTTGTTTACTAGTTTTTACCTATCAATCCAGCAAGGATTTAGTAGATGGACATAGAATTAATTAGGCATATACATATATATATATATATATATATATATACCATTGAAGTTATTTAGCATCAAATATATTCATGATCAGACCTGCTTAGTGCCATAAGGTTTTCTGTGGCTTGCTGTTTGTATGAATTTTATGTGTACATTTGATACATGAATGATACTTCCATTTTACCCTTGAATGCAAACTAATTTATACATGTGTACCTATTGTAAGGTTATATAATGACATTTTGTCGTTAAGTAAGGTTATGTTATCAGTGAGTGAGAGGGAGATTACCAAGTTTATTGGGCTGAATGCAGTGTGAGAGGTGCAGGCTGCAGTCTGATTTGATTTACCTGTAAACTGCGACTATGCAATACATATGAACATTATTTCATTTGGTTATGTTGGGGTCTGTCAGTGTAAGATAAGTTCATAAATTGTGTTTGCAAAGGGAATTTTTAAGTAAAATATTTGACTCAAAGAGAGAGTAAGTGTATTACATAACAAGAAGCATGATATATGCAGGTAGTGTTACAGGAATTAAATGAAGATCAGATGGGAGAAAATAATAACAATAATATAGATAGGTTATGAGGGTGTGAAATGGTGCAGTGTATGTTGAATCCATTAGTGCTGTGCTTGCAGATTAACTCATGGAGTGGGAGTGTGGAGATTGGAGTTACGGCATGTGATCCTGATTGTTTGGAGTTTCCTTCAAGTGCCACAGATCTTCGTGGTGGTTCATGGGTGAGATTGTCGCTTGTCATAGTAATATAAGCTTCTCATGCATGTCCTGTGTATAGATAAGATTATTTTTAACTCTTTTGCTAGTGTGGGCACTGTTAATATGCATGCCTGTAACTGGTGGTCTTATTCCTAGTAAGTGTCCTTAAAATAGTTTTGCAGGAGTGAGGTTTAATTCCCAAGTGATGTATAATGAAATCAGGTACATATTTGGCAATGTTTGAAAATTTGTGAAAATAGGACAAAATATTTTAAAGACAACTGATAGGAGCAACAAACTTCCTGTGGCGAAGCATTTGAATTCTGTTGCTGTGCTTGTTCATATTTTTATGTTTCACGTTATGTAACACTGACTTTCTTTGTACTACCTAGTTAAAAACTGACTGGCTGACTGACTGCTCATTCATTCACTTACTCACTCACTCATTCCCTCACTCAAAGCAGCAGAATATTTTTGCAAAGCTGATAGATCCTCAGTTAGTCAAGAAATTCCCTGCATTTTATGCAGTCCAGATGTTCATTGTTGTATTCACAAGAGCCTGCCACTTTTCTGTATCCTGAGCCAGATGCATCAGTCCGTGCCCTATCATTCTTTTTCCTTGAGATTAATTTATATATTATCCTCCCATCAGCCTAGGTTTCCAAAACATTCTCTTTCAGTTTTTATAACCAGAGCCCTGTTCAGATTTTTGTTCTTCCTGATATGTGCCACATGCCCCATCTATATCATATGCCTTTTGTTGATCACCCTAATAATATTTGGCAAGGAAAACAAATCGTGAGACTGTGCATTATGCAGTTCCTTTAGCTTTCTGTTGTTTGTTTTCCCTTTGCTATCTCAGTTTTCAAAGCTGTTTTCATTGCCAGCAGAGTTAGTTGCTTGTAATGTAATAATGAAAATCAGCTGAAGATTACCTTCGCTCCAGTTCTGATAGTTGTGTGGCTAAACATTGTTCTGTGCAGCCACTCCTCATGAGATACAGATGACTCCAGATAACACTTCCGTGTGAATTGCTGCTGTGTTTTGTTCTAGTATAGAAACATTGCATGGCTGGCATCATCACTCATTCTTTGATTCCAAACTTGTGCCCAAATGTGGAACATAGATTTAATTTAATTTCATTCATTAATATATTAAATAGATTTAATTATTCAACTCTCTAGGGCTCTGATGATGGTAGACAACTTAGAGAACCAATCTTCTTCTTTTAGACTGTCCAAGGTTTTTAACAGAGTACAATGTCTACTGTGGTGCTCAGTAACTGAGATTAGTTCTTTCTAGGAGCTTCCAAAATGTTGTACTCAATTAAAAAGTAAGACAATGGACAAGGTTTAAAAGAAGAAGACTGTATTGATAGATTTAATTATGTTTCTCTTTCAGACATGTGGACAGCTTGAGCATTGCCTCCAACATATAGACAGGGTAGAAAATGTAACAGTTGTGTGTTTATGCAAGTGCAGATTACAAGCTTTTTTTTTATGAAGAAAAATGCATTTTTATGAAGAACTGTTGTTTTATTCTTACAAAAATAGAGATGCTGCTGGTGAAGAGTCAGGTGTTGTATAGGCAGATGTACTTCCTGAAGTGTTATGAGCAGATTGGCTCAATTGGTAGCATATTTAGAGAGAAAGATAGATATGTTTTGAAGGCTAAATAATAAAATGAAAGCAATGTGGCATATAATAATAGGTTGGAAATTCTATATATTATGCCTACAGAATTGATTTAAGAAGTGGCAGTGAAATTATATCAAACCCTCAGAATGTTTCAGATCAGCCCCCCACCCCCACCCCCTTTTTTTTTTAAATCTGTAGATGATCTGTTAAACTAAAATAGCCATCATAGTAATGTGCACACCTCACAGCAAAGATCACATTACTGTCCAGACACCATGTATATATATCCTGTCACTGAAAATGAAGTAATGTAGCAAAAAAACTTAAAAGGTATAATTCCTCAGCAGGCTTTGATGAAATCCCTGAATTTTTAATTAAACAGTGGATACTTTATATTAAAAAAACAATTAGTCCAAATCTTTAATGCTTCTTTCAATTCAGCAATTTTCCCAGACAGGATGAAAATTGCTAAATTAATACCTGCCTTTAAAAAGGGGGATAAACAAGATCTCTGAAATTACAACCCAGTACCCACTTTATCTGTTTTTCCCTAAATTTTAGAAAAGTTGACGTACAGTACGTTAATTCATTCATTAGTATTCAGCCTTGAAGGCTGGGCTTGGCAGGAACCACAGCCCAGTCATGTGACCGGTATGGCTCTGGCACACTGCATCCTGGGCAAGTTCTTGGGGGATTTGCCATTGCTTTCACCCGCCTTTAGACGTTCCCACTTTAGCCGCCAGGTGCCTCTGTCCGCAATGACACGAGAGATCCTAGCTGCGAAAGGTGGAACTGTGGGTGAGAAAGATGTCCGGTAGTAATTTTGCCTAAATTCCGACCTCCACGTAAATTTAGGGATCTTTTACATGCTGCAAATCTACGGCATGGGACCGACGGCTTTACTTCCCCTCCGAAGGAAGACATGCTGAGGATTTTTTCGCCTTAAAAATCCGACGGCTTCGGCCGGGTTTGAACCCGCAAACTTGGGTACTAAAGGCCAGCACGCTACCCCTAGACCACCAAAGCCGGTAGTACATTAATATCCTTTGTAAATAAACATAATATTTTATCAGAAGCACAGAATGGATTTAGGAAAATGAAATCAACAGAAACAGCTAGTCAAACTTTTGTAGAAAATATTCAAGAGGCCATGAATCAATGGCAACATGTAGCAGGAATATTTTTTGATCTTACAAAAGCATACAGTATTTTAAACCATGACACGTTGCTTGATAAATTGGACTTATATGATATCAGAGGTAGCATGAATTTGTGGTTTAAATCTTGTTTATCAAACCATTCACAGTTTGTTGAAATAGCTGAATTGGAACTCAGAAATTTTACACAGTGTAGATATATATCCTCGTTTAGGAAAAATAATACATGGAGTGCCATAGGGCTGAAATTTAGGGCCTCTTTTGTTTTTGTTGTATATAAATGACATACTGTTAAGCATCCGAGGGATAAAATTAGTCTTATTTGTAGATGACACGGATGATTTGTTGTTGACAAAATAAGAATGCTGTCCAACAAAAAATGGTATGTTATGAAAGAAATATAGATATGGTTTAAAAAAAGTGATGTCATTATAAATATTGAAAAAACAGTAACTGTTTTTCATTCCAACCAATTAAGACTTCCCAACAAAACATGAGTGGTTTTTAATGACACTGAAATAGCTTTAAAGGCAGAAGTGGGGTTTTTAGGTATTTACATTACAGAAAACTTTAAATGAAATGTCTATGTTCATTAACTGTGTTCAAGTTTAAGTAAAGTGTTTTATATTATTAAGTTACTACAGGCAGTTTTGAGCCCATATGTGCTAAGAAGCATTTATTTTGTATACTTTCAGTCATTTTTTAGATATGGTATTATATTTTGGGATTGGGATAGTGAAAGTAAAACAGCATTTAAAGTACAAAAATGGGTTATTTGAATTATCAGTACTGCAAATAAGTGTAAGTCCTGCAGGTAAATTTTTAAGGATGATAGAATCCTTACAGTAACTTCTTTATATATTTTAGGAGTGTTATGTTACATGGAAAGGTATAAAGGAATTCTGAAAAACTGATCAATTCATGGTCATGACACAAGAAGTTAACTGAACTTTCATGTGGAATTCTGTAATACACTTTTATTTCAGAAAAGTATGGTTAATATGGGGATCAAACTATATAACAGAGTGCCAAAAAGTATAAAATAAATTGGATAACTTTAAATCTTGGCAAAGAAATTAAAATCCTTACTATTGAGCCATTCCTTTTATTCAGTTGACGAGTTTTTACAGTTTTGAGTGAAGTTAGTTTGTATGGTATTTTTATCAGCTTCATCAGATTAATATTATGATATCACACCATGGAATTGTGTTGAATTGGACTGTGTATGGTAATCATTGTTTTATCGCACTATATAGATAACTACTTCATGATTGTTACATTTTGACACTTTGTATGTACATTGTAATATACTGTAATGTAGAGTTGGACAAGTCCAAGGTCACATTTGTGAAAATTTGAATGTATAAAAAGTGAAATGAAATATTTGCCAGGACATTTACTGTCCTTCGTGGGGATTTTCATGGTTTCCCTTAATCGCTGGTGGCACGTGGCTGTATAGTATCTTAAAATAGGCCATGACTGCTTCCTTCCACAGCATTTATAAATTGTTATTCATTATCGTGCAGTTGTTGGATACTTTGCGATTTGAGTTACTGATAAAAGTAGTTAAGTGAAGTACAAATGGATAAGTGAATAACAGTAGATGTAAGGAAATGAAGTTAGTTGCTTCCATACTTTCTGTTTGGCTTTGTTAAGGAGCCTTTCTGTATCACTATCTGCAGCCTAACACTCAACTAGTGTCACTGTATTAACATCAGTAGACATGTTTTAATGGCTTTCCTTTCATGATCTTCAGTGTGGAATGTAACTGAAAAGAATAGCTGCAATAACAGGTCTCAACATTCTTGGTTATTTGATACATTTTACAGGCTTAATAAGTTCAATTTAATTAGTGGCATTGTAATTAATTGCAGATAACAACATGAATATAACAAATACAAAGTAAGTACATATAAATACACAACAAATGATATTTAAGTCTTGTGATTTACTGTTGTAGGATGCTGTGTAATTCCTGCAAAAATGTTCAACTAGTTGAGGCCTACTTGCTTTTACAGGATGTTCACAGTGTCATAATATGAAAACCCTGTATTGTGCATATAGGACATGGGTATCGAATTGGGTGATGGTTCCAAGTGGATAGAGTGATGTAGGATTTTCTGTCATTATCCTCACTGTATGCAGATTTGCCTCCTGTTGTTTTGGTATGGATCTGCAGTCCTGTGGATCAATGCTTCACTTCGGCAGGGTTTTAAAATTCACCCTCTTTTGTACTTGCATCTGTTCTCTGACTGTATGGCCATTTTGTTCACATGAATTTGCGGATAGTGCCGAAAATTTTGGTCTGGTGAACCAAGGCTATAGGGAGCATGAGGAAAGTACAGCAGTAGGCAGAGGATAAGCCCTGCAGTAGTGAACAAATCTCAGGCACCAGGTAACCAAGGTGACAGAATTTTTTGTGGTGGTACCTAATACATCTAGTTAATCAGTACAGAACTTTCAGCTTATCATACTTCTAGTAGCATCTGGAATTTTGAGCTGGCTGAGATAGAGTTTTGTGAAATTTGTAGGCCCCTGAAACTTTGAGCTTTGTCATTGTGTTGTTCCAGATCATGACTGGAAACTCAATTCTGAAGGATGGGAGGTCAGTGGTTGAAGTGTACGGAGTTGACCTTGACAAACTGAAGGAAGGGGATCGTATTGGTGTCATGAGGACATCTGAGGTAATGCAGAGAGTAAGGTAGTTAGAATTGCATTGGATGTACAGATTTATCTGTGCACTTAATTACTGTGTTACAGTGAACACTTTGCCTGTTCCTCTTCCATTTTAGAGTAGATTTCTTTACTATTTAATGTCATGAGGGCAGAGCCATGTATAGTTTTCTGTTATGCCTCATTATGAGGAACAGAGGTATGGTAAGTAAAGATGGACTTAACGTACAGTTTCTTTGTGTTCTGTCCTTTTATCTTTGACCTTAATGATGGATATTTATGAAGCTTGGTATGAATTTGTTGCTTATGGCCTTGCAGTAATACCAACATGGCATTTGTGCAAACTCTGAAATGTGACATTATTGCCACTTAACACATGGTCCTGAAATTTGGTTTTGTATTCTTGAAAATATATTTTGTGGTGTGTAATAAACGAGCATGATGGGCATGTAAAATGTAGATTTAAATGTCTTTTTCATGTAAAGAATTAATACACTATGAGGGTGCAGGCATATGTAATTTATTTCAGAGATGCAGCGTAGAGAACAAATAATTATTGTATGTTAAAAGTTACAGATTTGGCAACTATGTGAAACTGAGGTTATCTGTATTAAATTTAACCTGGTCATAATCTGAGCAGTGGAACCTACGAAAGGAGAAGGATCACTATATTATGTGAACATTTTTTTAATAGTTTGGGGCACATATAGTCATTGATGGTCAGTGCACCTCAAAAACCCACACACAAGCACACCGACTGTTCCTGCTAGCCAGCCTCACTGCATAGACTGAAGCATGTGGAGGACAGTGGGAATCCTTCATATAAGTTGTTTTATTATCCTTATCTTAATTTGAATTTCTAGTAATTTAATTTGTTTGCCTTGTGAACCACTTGGAGCTCTACACCTTTATGTTGACAAGAAGCATCCAGAGCTAATGTTAACTGTGTACTGTATTGAACCTCAGTGAGTAGATTTTTGTGGTTCTGTATTATTGTTGTGAATCACCTGTTCATGTTAGAATGCAGGTTGTGATGCCTGTTGCAGGGGGAACTTGTGTTCTATGTCAATGGCATGTCTCAGGGTGTGGCAGCAGATGATCTTCCAGCACGAGTCTTTGCTGTGATAGACTTGTATGGCAAATGTGCACAAGTCACCATTGTGGACTCTGAAATGCCTGCTCAGGATCCTGAACGTGAGCTCTTGAATGGTTTTTAATGTGCCTTCATTTTACAGTTTCAGCCAGTTACAGCCACTTTTGTTTTATAACTTGGATGAAGCAGAGTTTCTTAACTACAAGGGGGTGCTGATAAGTCCTAAGCCCGACCTACTTCCCAATGTCATAGGACGGAATCGACAGTGTCATTGAAAAGAGGGGTCTGTGCATGTGCCGAATTGTGAGTCTTTCTTGTTACAGAGGCTGAAAGGAGGAATGTCAGGCGATGCGCGCGATTTCAACAACATGGAGACGTGAGCTGTCGTCAAGTTTTTTCTTTTTCCTGCAAGGTAAAGTGCCGAAGGAAATTCACGCCATTCCAACAGAAACATTAGGGGAACATGCACCATCATATGCCACCGTCAAAAACTGGGTGACCCAGTTTAAACATGGTGATTTTTCCACCTGTGATGCGCCTCATCCTGGACGACCCAAAACAGGACCACCCCGGAGATTATTAATCAAATTCACAAGCTTATCTTGGAAGACCGCCGGATTTCAACTAAATCAATAGCTGAGCAACAGGGCATCTCACATGAGTGGGTTGGGTCCATCATTCATGAAGATTTGGACATGCGGAAGTTCTCCGCGAAGTGGGTCCAGAAATGCCTGAACGTGGATCAAAAACATCAACAGTTCCAGTCATTTGAGCAACTTTTGGAATTTTTTCAGCGCGATCCAAATGATTTCCTGTCGTGACTGGTCACCATGGACAAAACCTGGTTATATCACTATGACCCAGAGACAAAGCAACAATCAATGGAGTGGCAGCATAGTGGCTCACCCCACCCCAAAAAATTCAGAGTGCAAAAATCCACTGGAAAATTCTCGCCTTGATTTTTTTTGATCAAGACAGCATCCTCTTCATTGATTATCTTCCAAAGGGCCCAACTATCAATGCGGAGTATTACTTATCTCTGCTGGTGCAATTGAAGGACATTTTGAAGGAAAAACGCCGCGGGAAGGTCACCAAGGGGGTTTTCTTGCACAACAATGCTCCAGCTCACTGGGCACTTGCAACCCAGAAGAAACTGGCCCACCTGGGCTTCCAGTGTCTTGATCAACCACCCTATTCTCCGGATCTGGCCATGTCGGACTATCACCTGTTCCATGGACTGAAAAAACAATTGAAAGGTCGCCATTTTTCTTCCGACACGGAGATCATTGCTGCCGAGGAGACCTGGTTGGACGGATAACCTTCTAAATTTTTTTGAGTGTCTTGCAAAAGTTAGAGCAATGGGCTAAGAAGTGTATTGAGTTTCGTGGGAGTATGTTGAATAAATCCCAAGTTTAGTCGCTGTAGCATGTTTCCTTTCTGATCAGGCTAAGGACTTATCAGCACCCCCTCATATTTAAAGTGTATTGGTAACTATATGCACCACTTGTTTTGAAATTAAAATACTCTGCATTTTGCCAGCAGAGTATATTTGTATATGTTTGTGATTCTTATACTGCAGGTGTTATTTCTGTAAACAGCAGCAACTGGTTGGTCTTTGCAATGGAGACACGTTTTTGTGATGTAGGAATTGTATGTTTGTATGACATTTCAACATGTTAACAAAGGTATACAAGTGCATTGGTAATACATATTTAATTCAAACTGTGAAGTCACATAAGGAGAAGTACCATATGAGTTTCTAGGCTTTCAAGGATGTGGCACCACATAACTGGGTGATTGGTCTCTAGTACAAACTAATAAGTGGGTATGTAGTCAATAACACAACTGTATATGTCTAATAGATGTTATTTTCTTAGATCAAAAAACTACATGTTTTGGCTGGTAGTGGCCATCATCAGGTTTTATCATTAGACTCACTTAAGATTATTCTATACAATTCGCGTGGTGGTATGTTTCATGAGGAGATATCGACATCAAAACCCTTGTTGGAGCATATTACCTCTATATTGGGTGTGTGGGTGAACCATGTAATAATACAAGGTGGTTCAAATATGACCGGGACTGTTTGTGTGTAAATCTGGCGACATCAGTCCCGGTCATATTTGAACCACCTTGTACATAAAAGTATAACCCTATATTATCAAAAACAAAAAACAGAAACAGGAAACACAAAGGTCCCATCCTGGGGAAGCCACTTGTATTATCTTCGTAGGGGCCTGGCTTAATTTCATGTCACTTCCTTCATCTATTGGGGTCGTTTCTGTGGATGGTCTGTTTGTGACCTGGGTGGATCTGGGTATTGCCTGCGGGGGTTGAAGGGAAAAAAGTGTGTGAGAAATCCTCGGGTGATAATAGTGGCCTATGAGGTGTTGGTGTGAGACACTACGGAGAGAATGTGTGAAAGCTGGTACTTACTTGTATCTGGTGTTCCTGTGTATTTCTAGGGTACCATGTTCTGTCTTCTTGATTGGTGTGTATCCAGTATTAGTGGTATTACATGTCTCTCATCTTATGCGCATTTTAATTTAACACTGTCACTTGATGGTAGTATAGTTGTTCACTATAACCTTTATCTGCTGGTGTTGTACTTGTTGGTCATTGTGGTGACATTTTAGTCTTTAGTGTGCTTTGCATGATTGGTATCTTCAATGGGGATTGTGTTATGTATTATAAATTAATCCACTAGTTCACTGTATCACTGTGGGATTAGTGCACTGCTGTTCACTGCTTAGGTTTTCAGATTGAACTATGTTGTTACATCAGTTCACCATTTATGTTTATGTGTGTTAGTCTGTCATGTCTGTTTGTGTTTTGTGTCGGCGCTAGGTATCCACCGTGTTCTTATGTAGGTTTTTTTGCGTGGTGTCTTTCCATGTGGTTTACTTCGTACTGTTTGTATCTGTTGGGATTTCATTTTGTTTGGAGGTACGGCCTATGCTGGGGTGGCAGGCAAGTGGTGGGATTTTGTGGACAGGCAGGGTTTTGTCTGGTGGGGTGGGGTGTTGGGGCTAAGGGTTTGGAGATTTATGGCTGGTGGGGTTTTAGCAGGGCATCAAAGATCTTGTTGGGGGATATGTTGTGTTCGTCATTTAGGTGGTTGTTTTTAGAGAATTGTGTGTAAATGTAGTATCGCTCTATTGTGTTGAGGTGGGTTCCTTTGCCATGTTATTGTAGGATCTGCATTGTGTTGTGAATCGGGCCAAATATTTTGAGACAGCATAGTGTTCGTATCTTCAGGAGCCATAAATTGTAAGAAGGGTGCATTCTTCTTGGATTGTTTTGAAGAAGAGACCCTTACATTGTTACAAAACTTTGAGCACCAATCACCCGGTGATGCAGCACCGCATCCCAAGAGAATGGAAACCTTGAGAAGCAACATGTGTGAGGAGACTCTTTCTTAGAATTTTGACATGCAACCAACATTTCATGCTCACCCTCACTCTCTCTTACACACACACACACACACACACACACACATGAGTGTGCACATGTAGTTGTGCATGTGTAACAGTACCTCAGTATCACAGCTTTATATGTACCCAGTGGAGCATATACACTCATTTCGCAATTAACACACAAGTTCACTTTAGTTGTCTTCATTTCTGCAGATCTGCTGTAGATGCATAGATGCTGATATTGAAGAGTCCAGTTCTGTAAGTTGTGGTCAGTGGTTGTCCAAATTGGTGCCTTGAGCTACAACTTTTAACAGATTAAATACTATATTTTTAGACTTGTTTAAATGCATAGTGACTGTGTAACATATTTCTCCAGGCAAAACTTGTGGTTCTGATGAGAATAGCATTTTGCATGATGAAACTAGCAACATCCATGTCTCGTTTTCCACTGTGTTTGCTTTGAAGACTTGTACATTGATGGGGTGAGTATAATATTCAAATTTATCTGAAAGTAGTGACATGTGATGATGGCAAATGGATTGAACTGGCTTAGGATAGGATGCAATTACAAGTTTTTCTTGTGTGTATGTATGTGTGTGTGTTTATTTATTTATTACATTTTTGTTCTATAATAAGGAATTTCTTAAATTAATGAGGGACCCGTAACTACCATGAGTGTGATTGCTTCCTTACTGCTTTCTGTACTAGGATCAGAATCAGAATTAGAGATCAACAATGACCACAGCATGGTGACATCAACAACAAACCTTGTGGCAAATCTTAATGTGAATATGAACGTAAACACGGCAGGAAACACGCAGCAGCATGGTTCTTGTATTGTGGCAGGACCAGACAGACTACAGTTCCATGAACGGTGTGGAACTTTGGTGAAACTCTCATGTAACAACCGCACAGCAGAGCGGAGACGTCCGCTGGATGAGTTCAACAATGGAGTAGTAATGACCCATCGACCATTGCGAGACAATGAACTGTTTGAGGCAGGTTACAGAACAGTTGTAGGTGTTTGTACTGAAGTAGTTGGTACTGCAAAGAACTTCCCTCCCTCTGCCTTTGTGTGTGTGTGTGTGTGTGTGTGTGGTTTCATTTCTGTTTGTCTCAGTATGTATGATGTGAGTACCCTATGTTCAGTGTTGTTGGAATACTCTTTGTTCCTGTGTGACAGATTCTATTTGTCACAGTGTTATGTAAATACCATTTGTCCCAGCATGATAGAGATGACACCTTTTGTCCCGGTATGATATGAATATCCTTTGTCTCATCATTTAATACTTAATACCATTTGTGCCAGTGTTATGTGAATTCCTGTGTCCCTGCATACCCTCTGTCCCATTATGTAGATACCCTTTCTTTATGTATTATGTCAATACCTCCCCTCCGACATTGCATGAATACACTTTGGTCCAGTGTGCTCTGGTTCCAGCATGGTATATAGATACCTTTTGTCCCAGTATGATGTGGATTTGAGGTCCTCAAGGCTGTGATTATCAAGATATTCTGGCATATGTCATGTTGTTAGGTAGATGAACCTGCTGCAAATCCTAATATTCAGCACTGTGAGAATCTCAGATCATTGTATGTTTTTCAGATTCGTATTGATCGCCTTGTAGACAAGTGGTCTGGAAGCATTGAGGTGGGCATCACAACACACAACCCAACAGCACTAGAGTTCCCCGCAACCATGACAAACATGCGCAGTGGTACCACTATGATGTCAGGCTGCGGAATCTTGACCAATGGGAAGGGTACACGCCGAGAATATGGCGAGTTCAATTTGGATGAACTGAGGGTAAGCTGTGCTGCCATTATCTCTTCACTGTTTCTTGGTGGTGTACTGTCACTGAAAGATGATCATAAATTATAAATAGGTAAGGATCTGAAAGGATTTAGTGGTGGAATATTTCAGGGCACTGTCCAGGCATTCTTGTGAGAGAATTTAGGTAAACCATAAATAATGAACAAGGATAGATGAAATTCAAACTGGGAGCATCCTGGATGAAAGCTGCAGTGGAGTGTAGTTTGATATGGTTCTGTATTGTTGTACAGGAAGGCGATCGCATCGGAATGATGAGGAAGTCCAATGGGAATCTGCATTACTTCATTAATGGGCTGGATCAGGGTGTGGCTGCTACCAAGGTGCCTGCTTGTGTCTGGGGTGTTGTGGACTTGTATGGTATGACTGTCAAGGTACAAAATCAAAAAGCTGGTTTAAGTTCTATTCTAAGTACATTAACTGTGGTGGCACCTGGTGTCTTGTCTGGAGTCACATGTTGTTTTCATAACTGCATTATGTTGCTGCAGGTGACGATAGTTGACAGAGATGAACGGGAAGAACAGAACCTGATTACAAGGCGGAACACTGCGTTGAGAGACCACCAGATTCTCCATGGGCTGAATGGTATCACAATTATATAACTGTTACTTACAGTCAAACTCAGTTATTATGCCATGAAAGGGACTGAATATTTTGTGTTGTAAACAAGTGTCATTATAACTGAGGAGTATAATGTACTGTTAACAGTGATGAATTACTTGGTACCACGGGATATCTGACTCTATGGGTGAAATGTCTTATTAACCAATGTCATTATAACTGAGTTCAACTGTATTTGAAAAAGTTGTAGTGTGCTTGTGTTGTGGTTGGGTTATATTCTGATTCATGTATGTGGAAGTATATATAACACAATGGAAACAAGGTTTTAGAATTAAAACTCCATTTCCAGAGATCACAGCCCTTGTTCTGAAATCAGGTGTGTACAGTGTGTACAGAACAGTTCAAACAAAAGATCCTGTCATGAACTGCACACAGCATTTCACTGAAACCAGCTCTTGTGTGCCTTGTGTGCAGATCTCCCCGAGGAGGACTTTGTGGACCGGCTCATGTTCCATTCCAATTGTGGTACCCATGCTGCTGTCATCAACAACTGCCGCACTGCTCACCGTCCCAAGTGAGTGTTTCTTTTTTGTGGCTTTTGTGAGCAACAGGACACAGTAGGTATGCTGCAATGCTTGTCGTTATGAATCATTCAATTTAAATCAGTAGGCATAAAGTATGTGACAAAGAGGTAAAATCAAAGATCTTTTTCTATCCATGTGCCATCCTCACAATTGTCACAGATTGTTGTTGATATTTCTTACACGGTCATGTCATAATCCCTTTTCCATCCAGACAGTTTTGAAGTACTTTAATTTGTTCACAGTGCAATGGATGACTTCAACAATGGTGTTGTTTTGACAAACCGTCCCCTGAAACCAAATGAGCTGTTTGAAGTTCGACTGGACAAGATGGTGACCAAATGGGCAGGGTCAATTGAGATTGGGGTTACTACTCACAACCCAACAGAACTGGAGTACCCTTCCACCATGACCAACGTGAGGCAAGTATATCACTTGTAGGCCAGGGGTGCTTCTTTGTTCGTTTGTTTCTGTATTGCTGAAAACATTAAATCAACTAACAAGCAATCAAGATTACATCACATTTAAATAATGATGTTGATGTACATGATGACCTTGAAAAGAACTGTTCTTAGAACCTAATTTCAAACTTTCATGCATTTTTCAAATGAAAAGGGACAGTGAATTGTGTGTATTAGTAAACGTATATTTTTCATTTAGATGGTACAGGCAGCTGAATAAATGTGAGAATGGACATCAAATAGAAATTTGTTTGATAGGAAGTGGATCACAGGTGTTTGTATGTAGAAGGGTCAGGCAGTAAAAGTATGCAAAGTGACCGTATGGGAATGGAAGAAATGTGGTTGCATTTCATCCTGTCTCATTTAACATGATTTCCAGCTTGTATGAGGCAGATAAGAAGAGTCACCATTCTCTTCCATTTTCTCATAATCTTTCCATCTCAGTTTCTTGCTGGCTTTTTCTTCTCTTCTTGCTTACCCTTAGTATGTGGAAATGCATTTTATTTTGGGTCATTCCATAAGTAAAATTTTTTAAAAATTGTTTTCTGATACATTTTATATTTATTTCTGTCATCAGTGTTCAATATATGTAGAAATCCATGCAGGTTATTTTAATGGTAGCAGGAATGATGTGGGCTAACTAACAAACTAACCAACTACATGGACTAGAGTCCTTGTAAACCCTAATACAGAGTGTATCTTTAATCTTTTCTGTCATCACGAAAGCTATCACAGGAGCTTTGTTGAATATGAAGCCTCACTAAGAATTTGGAATTCAACTTACCTTATTTCATACAAGGGTCTCAAATGCTGATCTCTATCTTTGAAGCAGACTTTGCACTTCAGAAATTATGTCTTAATGCATGGTGGAGCTCTCATATTGCAATATTGGCAGTTTCACTTTAAATATTGTCTGTCTGTGTTTGCAGAGAATGTGGATTTTTCACATAAACTTTATCTTACTGTGTTACCCACAAGTAATAGTCACATGGATTCAAATATGGAGATCTAGAAGGCCATAGTCCACAAATTATCTACTATTTGCCAAATACCTCTTCTTTTTTTCTGTGTGGCCTGTGCCATTGTCCTGTATGAAGTAACTGTACTTTTTTTTTTCTCTCAGCTTGTCATAGAAAGGTGTCTGAATTAACTGAATGTAATGGTAGGAATTTGTTATTTCTTTAAAAGGGGTGAGCCCTATAATGTTTTGCACACCCACTACACATTAGACTCCATTGAACTTGCATCTGGAGTTTTTCCACTGATCTTCACACAGTCGAATCTTGGTACAAGGTTTCTTGATTTAAGATTTGCTTGCATTTTAGGTTTATTTTTGTGGTCCTGGCTAAACCTGCTTTTAAATAGCATATAAGGTTTCTCAATTTAATTTTTTTCCCTGTATTGAAGACAAAAATTTTGTCCCTACACCATTTTGGAACCTCAATTCAGGGTTCATATTTATAACTTTGAAGTTTGGACTGCATAAATAATGTCATTGTCATGTGCAGTGGATGCGAATTAGTGTCAGAATTGATTGCAAACTAGCAGCAGTATACTTTTGATTCTTAGGAGGTAGTGTGGTTGTGGCAGGTCAAAAGACCCCTGGCAGGAGCCATTTACACATAAACACGTTCATAATTCAACACTGTTATTGGATGATAATTGGTGTGAGCCACCTTGTAATTGGGCATCACACACCACACTGACAGAAGGCGGACTGAAAATATCTTGTGCAGTGAAACCCTAATTTTAGTTTATTTTTCAAGTTTTATCTTTGTGTCTGATAAAGTAAATATAAAATACACATAACATGAATTGAAGACAGACTTTTTTAGGTATTAGGTTTAAATGTAGAATTACTATAATGTTTTCTAACAACAGTTGTATGTTTCTGTTTGATTTGGTCACATACCCGTTTACAAAGTTTTCATATTGTAAGGTATAAAGGGCTTGTGTCTCGTACAAATCGTCAGTGGGAGTTCTGCTGTGTTTTTCTTTCACACAGCATTGTGGGTGTGGGATCACTTTTATAAAACTTAACAGCAAATTTTTTTCCATGACGTATATTGCAAATGAACACACTTGGCTCAACAGAAAACATATCTGACTTGCTCTACCTGCTATGTATATGAGACACACCATATAGCTGGGTGAGCATCTCACATTCCAACACAGCTGATATAACTCAAGCTGATTCACCTTACCTAAGGTAGCTTATATTTCCCTTTACTCAAGGAACTGATTAAATATACATTTTTTAGTTATGCAGCTAGTTGAGAAATTGTTCACATTTTAAAGATCCTGAAATTTTGTTGATGAGTTCACAAAAGCTTGCCACTTTTTGCTTTCCTGAGCCAGGTGAATCTAGTTTTATGTCCCATCCTATTTTTTAAGGTCCCTTTTAACACTTTCATTCTCATGCTGCTCATCTATCCCTGTTACTGTGTCTTACTAAATGTTCAACAAGCTGATCTATCAGCATTGTGTTAAAACTCGTGTTATTTATAAATTTTGGCACCACGTTGCAGCACAGTATAAGGAAGTGCAACTAGAAGATTTAGACATTTAATGTTGCACAACTTCTGTGCAGTAAATGTGTGTGTTTGTATATGTATAAGTTTTATTTTGAAGTTATTGTATTGATTTAATTATAAAGGTGACCATTCCTTTACAACTAAATTAATTTAATGAGCTGGAAATAAAATTTTATCATAGAAGATCTATTTTACCTTTCTGTCAACAGATTTCACCTCTCTTCAAACGACTGAATTGTTTATGTACAAAACAACATGCATGTTTACTGCAAGCTGCTGTACCAGCCATTTTTGACAATATCATTGTCTGTTTTTTGTGATTTTCAGCCAAATTTAGATTGAAGTGAAATTTATTATTGTGTTGCCGTATTTTTTAATGTAATTTATAGATTTAATATTGTATATTTTCATTATATTTCACATTTTTTATTAGTGTTTGTGAGAATAGTGCTGGGCACAATTTTAAGGCTAAGTAGAAATTTTGATGATGATGAAATAATGGATTTAATAGATAATTACAGCAGTGACAATGATGTGTTCCTGCTTGACAGTGACTCTGAATACAGTGGAAGTGACACTGAAGTATGAAATGCTACAGTACCTGCTCATACAGTATCAACCAGTGATGATGGTAACGATGACTACATTGACACAAATAAGGAGAATTACAAAGAAGCTCAATATATCTCCTGTATATTTTCATTTTCAGGAAGTTGCTGGACTGAAACACATGCAACCTTCTTAATTTCCTCCAATTGCTTATTTCTGTATGTGTTCAGTGACTTTATTCTTTTGTTGTGGTAACAGAACTCAACAGACCTGCCAACGAGTATATTTCTAAGCAGACAGACAGTCTTTTCAAATCTCTGAAGAACTGAATTAACATCACTTGGCAGAAATAAAGGGATCTCTAGCATGTATCTTGACATGGGCATCATAAGTAAACTTACCATTGCCTTTTACTGGTGCATCTCAGGCTATACCATAGTTTGACAGGTTGTTTTCAGAAGACACATTTTCTTGCCTTCTGTAACCTTTCATCTTGTATATAGTAAGGGATTGCTAGTCCCATCAGAAGCATGATATGACCCATGCCTGCCAAAATATCAGCCTGTTGCTGACCATGACAACAATGTGTTTAGACACCAATATGCACCCAGTGAACAGCTGAATGTAGATGAGAGTTGTGTGAGAACTAAGAACAGAACTTCCATAACACAGTATCTGCCCAACAAACACCATTGTCACTCGTGAATCAAGATCTGAATGATGTATGATTCTGTTTCTAGTTATTTTCTGGGATTCTTTACGTACAAAGGTGCAATGTTCCAGGAAGATAAGGCAGAGATTGCAAAGTGTTGGCACGTGCATACCATTGTAGTGAAGTTGCTACTGACAAGTAATTGTTTCAGCAATATGGTGTTTGTGTACCTGGACGAGAGGAAGAAATTAGGTACTGGAAAATGGTGACAGTCAACATAATAACTTGAATGGTTTTCATCAGTTATATCCTGTGTAAATGGAACTGTCAGGGCCCAGGAAAGGTGAAATCAGGACTTTTATATGCCATCAGTATTATCAAACACTTACTTGGGCTTTTAGTGCTTGACAGTGAAGGGCGTTACTATTGAAGATTGTCAACATTTACTAGGTCTGTGGAAACTTTAGGAGAAGAATGAGTCACAGTACTATGTCTGTAGCACTGAAGAGAAACAAAGGTCGTCTAGAATGGTCTGCAACAGGTGCTCCAGGGGTAGGCATGGGGATTGTTCCCCAAAGCATAACTGCTGACTGCAATGTATGGGTTGCAGCATTTTATAAAAAATTATGTATTTCAGAAACTAATTGTAGTGCAGGGACCATATTTATGTCAGTATGTACAGAACTGAGTGCTTCTGTTAGTTGCTCTGACCAGTGGATTCTTTAAATGAGGAAAGGTTTACTGGTCTTAAAAATTGAACTTTAGTTTTTTTTAAATTTTCATCTGTGATTAAATTTGGTTTGCATGTGAAATTCTAGGATTAGAACCAATGTGTACTTTCTGTGATTTTAAGAAATATTGCTCTAATGATACTACATTTAGCTTGAGCACTTGCAAAAATGCCATGGAAAGTAGCGTGGGAACAAGAGGGTTATTGTTTTCCTCCCACCCCACCTAGATCTTCCAAGTAGCTTCTTTTCTTCAGGATTCCCCACCAACACTCAGCATGCATTTTTCATGTGCCCCATGTATGCCACCTGCCCTGCCCATTTAATCTTGGTTGACTTGATCACCCAAATAATATTTGGCAAGAAGTACAAATCATGAAGCTCATTATTATGTAATTTTCTCCAGCCTTCTCTTTCTTTCTGCATCCTAGATACAAACTCATAGACTTTCAGGTAATATTTCCATCAAGAGCATATGCTGACTTTTACATATGTGACATTAAATTTATCTCAGCAAGTTGGGGCATGTTTCTCTGGTATGTCTTAGGGTTCCTGATAGCCAGCACTGTAACAAATACTAGGTTCATATTAATGGCATTTTATTGGTTGTGTAAGCGGATATACATTACCTGTATGTGAAGTTAGAGTGTAACTAAATTATTATTGGCATAGTTATTACACGGGGACTGCGGTAGCACAGTGGTTAAGGTACTGTGCTACAAATTGGAAGGTCACTGGTCGATTCCAGATGATGTCATTGAAATTTTTCATTGACGTAATCCTTCCGATCGCACTCTGGCCCTGGGGTCAACTCAGCCTCTAACAGAAATGAGTAACAGGAATGTTTCCTGGGGATAAAAATGGCTGGTGCGTAAGGCTGACAACCTTACCACCATCCTGGCCCATTGTCACGTAATCTGGGAACCGTAACTTCCTGGAACCCTCTGGGCACCTCGGGCCTGTAATGGGAGTGATTTACCTTTTTATACTCTTTACAGATTATTGTGTTTATTAGTTTTGTTACATCATTAAGACAAAGGAACACTTCAGAGACACAACCGAAAGATATAAATTAAATTTTTTTAGTCATGCTTTTGTAATGTAGGGCTCTACAACCTACTTGTAAGAAAACTGCTTGAGAATATTTTAAAGATAAATATGTGACATATGTCACTAGTAAGATTTACTGTATTATATAGGATTATATAAGGCATGAGTTAGAATGGATGTACCATCCTCCTTAGTAGTAAAATAAGGCTGTGTATGTGATCAGTGTGCAAGATACATAAAATAACACAGTCATGAGATTAACCAGAAATTAGCAATGTAAAAAGAAGATGATGATATAAATAAAATTAACAGTAATGAGTGTGGTTGACACATTGCCCATATTTGTTTAGTTACAAATACTCATTTGCTCATCCATCATAATGGTTTGATAACCCCCATTTAACTAAACCATGAAACTTCCAGATAAAGGAATCTGCACCGTGTTGTGAGCTCAGACACCAAAACCAAAAGTACTTTAACCTGAACACCAGGATAAGGACACTTTTGGGTAGTAGTTCAGCGCTGAGATGACAATTTAGAAATGCAGTCTGACGTGTAATTGTATGTTGCTTTCAGTATATCATTCTAAGTATGAGTAATGTCCCTGGTGAAATAATGGAAAAATTATGTAAGTGAGGAAAAAGAAGAAGCGGGAAACATTATGTACGTGACCCAGTGTACCAGCTTTATAGTAAGCTGTTAGCAACAACATGTGTGGTAGTAGTGGACTAGATTATGTAAGGGATTGAAAACCACTTTGAAAGTGGATTATGTGATAATAATTTGAAACATGATAAATATTGAGTTATTATTATTATCTATTAATTGTGCACTTTCAATGGAGATACAACCTACTAATTGGTACATGGAACTCTGTAAACATGAAACTGGTAGAAGAATCCTCATGCTATGTTATATTTATTGTGAAGGGTGAAGTTTCACACCTGTATAAAACAACAGGCAAAATTGTTTTTCTATATATTTTAATACTTATGTTTATAGATAACAAACTGGAAGACAAAGGATTTTGAACCAAAGGGTAGCAGGCATTCTCCAAAATTATTCTGCTCTGTAATTTATTTGTACGTGTTGTCAGTATATGGTGATTTATAACTCATCACCTCTTCACGGCAATCTCATCGTCATCCTCAAAGGCACTAGGCTCAGGTACTAGTTGCTCAGCTGTATATATTTCTATCTTCATAAGATCTTTAACTGCATGTAGAGTGAATAACCGTCAGAAGTGATTCTTCCACCGAGTTAATATAACGTAGAAATCTACAAGCAGACCACCCTTCATGCCCTTTTCCGAGTTAGTTCTTTGCTGGTAACACTTCTTATGTGCATGTCCTTATACAAGTCTCTGGTTCTGTTGGTTTTTTCTCCCCCCCCCCCCCCCCCCCCCCCCTCCCTCTTATTTATCCACAATACCCCCCCCCCCCCTTCCTTAATTACACTTATTTTCTTCTTTTTTTTTTTTTTTTTCTTTTCCTTTTTTTA
>Ga0123357_10001358_pt1 | contig 25895 bp, 19 predicted proteins | sample TergutEmb28metaG_FD_89873 | JGI IMG/M metagenome (GOLD analysis project Ga0123357, IMG submission 89873) | Embiratermes neotenicus P4 segment gut microbial communities from Petit-Saut dam, French Guiana - Emb289 P4 | ecosystem: Host-associated > Arthropoda: Insects > Digestive system > Gut ...
AAAACACTTCCAAATCTACAGAGACAAAACCTCAGTCAAACCCCAGCACATTCCCCCCCCCCTCCCCACCCCCCCCCTTTCCCCCCCCCCCCCTCTCTCTCTCTTTCAGTTGGGATAATGTGGTCAGTATAGCTACTAGCACACAGGCTTGACAACCCAGGAATCTTGGTTTGATTCCTTGGGCCCACCCAACCTCCTACTCAGTGGGTACCAGCAGTGCTGTCTCCTGAGGCAAAGCAGACAGGGTGTGAGGTTCCCACTTACCTCCATCTACTGTCAAAGTTAAGAATGAGTGGTGCTATACCTCCACTCCCCCATATACCTGAATGGCATGCACACGGCCAACTTTACCATGATGATGCTTTTTTTTTATTGAAAGATTTTAATATCCTGTGTGTCAATTCTATGACAGTGTCACTGGTGGACATCCCTGTCCTCAAGCCACACTCTTCTGGGACCAATAGGTTATTTGTATTCACGTGATGTTTAGCATGCCACTTAATAATACCATCAGATGCTAAGATTACATAGCATCCAGTACACATATGTTGCTTTAACCTACTGCACAGAGCTTTTGCAAATAAAATAAAAAAAAACAGTGAGACAGGCCTACAGTTAGTCATGCTAGTTCTGTCATCCTTTCTGTGAAGTTATGTTACTACAGAAATATTTAGACAGCCAGAAAAAAATTCCTGTGTCTAGTCTGTGATCATAAGTGCAACTTCAAAGACAACTAACTGAGGCCAAACGAGCTTCTAAAATATTGCTTATTTCACTGCAGCATCATGATTTCTTTTTATACCTGATGCAAAAAGGCATTTGTTCAGTTTGATGCACTTTACCTGTCTTGTTTCTTACCATGCTCCATGTTGTTTTAATATAACTATCTGATTTTGCTATAGGTCTACGGCATTGCTGCTTTTTTTTAAGTCTCTATCATTATTTATTTATTCAGAAATACTGTTATGTCCAGACTGGTTACAAGGTATTTCTGATCATTCAAAACATTGGACTGTCTTAAAATTTATTTATTTATTTATTATTTCTGATTTTGCCATGCAACATGCAAAATGCTTTGATGCTTGGATCACTACTGGTCCTACCATCTGTATAAAGACTGATTTTGTTTCCAAGTTATTTTCATAACCTTTGATAGTCCAGTAATTCTGTATTTTGCCTGCACTTTTACGTACTGTCAGAAAACAAACTTTCAAGTGTAAAGGTAAAGGTAAAGTTAAAGTTTGCCCTAGAAAAGGCCACGAAGGCCCAGAGGGGGAGTAGAGGTATAGCTATACTCTTTCTTTAACCTCGGCGTTAGGTGGGGGTGGATGGTCAACGTCACACCCCAGCCACTTAACCCCCCCCCGGTAAAGACCTGGTACCAATTGTAAAGGAGGCTGGGTGGGCCACAGGGCTGGCCAGGGCAGGTGCGGGAAATCTCGCCCCCACCGGGATTCGATCCCCAAACCATCCAGCCCGTAGCGCATCGCTGTACCGACTACACTATCACAGCCCAAACTTTCAAGTATCCAAACAAGTATTCAAAAATAAGCTAAACTTAATGTTGGTCTCACTGCTCTTAGAGACTCCCATTTTACCTGGTTTAGCAGGAACTGAACCTGCATGAACTTATTTTCTTAGTTCCCAGCTTTAATGGTATTGAGTTAACTGCGTCAGCAATATTATTAATTGTAAACAAGACAGGCAATGTATGTATAACATAACACTGAGGCATATTCATGCAACCATTGTTGACATGTCAAAGCAATAAGTAATATATATTCTGAGTGTGTTCCAGTAGCTTTAGTTATCCTGTATGCAATTCTCATGCACCATATTGTCATCTGTGGCCTGCCCAGCTCTATAATATTTTTTTTCACATTATCTCACAAACAGCACAATTTTCAAAGTTACTGAACATAAAATGTGTGTTTTGATTTTCTCTACAACTTTCACATGAAAAATGTCTCATTCTAAGAAGAAATGAGAGAGAGAGAAGACCAAAACTGAACACTGGTCACCATGTAAAGTACCCATTATTCTTGTAACATTTCAATGAAATTTGCATTTTCTCCACAGATTTTTGAAAAACATTAAAATAACAAATTTCATTAAAATTTGTCCAGTGGGAACTGAGTTGTTTCACGAAGACGGATGGCTGGATGGACGGGCAGGCAGGCAGACGTACATGATAAAGCTAACAGTTGCTTTTTGTAATTTTGTGAATGCACCTAAAAAATGCATCATGGTCCAATAGGCCATTTACTAAGGAGACGTAATAGATGAGCTTTAGCTTGTATTATCCATAAAAATGTTGGGGCACTAATTTACTGGAGTAATATCATTGGTCAAGTCCTGTCAGCTCAATTATTGCATAAAATGCAGCCCGTTCAGCAAACTGCCAACAAACCCATTACCATAAACCACATTCCTTGTCTTTAGCACTGAAGCTATTTTGGTCTCAATGGGTATGTGAACACTCAAAAAACCACCTCTTGGTCTCGAGTTGATTCATGAAGAGCTATTACATGGTGTTATGGCAAATGTGTGGTGTACTATTAATGCAAGTAGGATTAACAGTCCCATTTTTTCTGAGACCATGAATTCAAACCAATGTGTAACATATATTCTTATACCATTTTTGAACACATGTCCAGTTATTAAAGAAACTATGCCATTTTCAACAAGGCAGTACAACAGCTCACAAAGCAAACAATTCTGTGCACCGTTTACAGGACGTTTCTGGTGACAGAACAGTAAGAATGAGAATGTGGCACCCTTTTTCACCAGACAAGAATACATGCAATTTTTACGTATAGGAACGGATAAAGAGCACAGTTATAATCCTTGCACTGCAGATGATCTGTAAAAAGCAATCAGGATGTAGAGTTTTCATTGTCACTGGTAGAACTTTGATGTGCCTTGCATGTGTTGGTTAGATGTGATGTGTGTGTGTCCACTTAATACAAAATGCAACATACTGAACTAAAGTTTCCAGCACCTTCCTTAAATATGGTGACTAAAAACATAATATTAACTGCAACACAGTGAACTACAACACATGGGTGGACCATGGCACATAGCAAACTGGAATGGCAGTGGGAAGTGATCAAATAAATATGGACTGATAAAATTATGGCTGTATCAACTGCTGCACTTGAGTTACTTTGAGTTCTTGTTGCAAAATTCACAGTATGTGCCCAAACATATGTTGTTAAAAAAAAAAAAACTTCAGCTGTTTCACCCTCTTTATCATCAGCTCAGTAAATTATATTTTTCACCACAAATCAAAACCTCATATTTTGGATTATAAGCAGCATGTCATTTGTTTATAAATTGGTTAAAATCTCTTGAAGCAGCTCTGTACAGACTTAAAAAAATTACATTAAGGAACACCATCACATTGTGCTACTTAATCAGTAACAATTTAAATCCACACAAACACAACAACTGAACACCATATGTTAATTTATTTACTTTCCTACAACATGTTTCATGATAAGTGGGTCCCTGTCACCATGGCATGGCACGTTCTAAGGATGCGGATGGAGGAATGGACTCCAATATGGAAGGTAGCTGTGAACATATTGAATAAGCAGTCATGGACAGCCCACAATGGGTGGTACTCCAGCTTGGGGGTTGGGGGAGGTGCTAACAACTCTGCACCATAAAAACATATCCTGTTATGAACTGTTTACAAAGAAAGCCTTGGACCTGGATTGATCCTCTGGTACAACCTAAGCAATGGGAAAGGGATGTGAGATATGGTACTTGGAATGTTAGGAGCCTCTATAGGGAAAGTTCACTTACAGCAGCAGCCAGGGAATTACAAAGATATAAATTAGATTTCGTTGGTGTGCAGGATGTTAGGTGTGGCAAAGAGGGCACAATAAGAGCAGAGGATTATAATATTTTCTATGAAAGAGTAAATGAAAATCATCAATTGGGAAGAGGATTTTTTGTACATCAAAGAATAGTATCAGCAGTTAAGAAAGCAGAGGTTGTTAACGACAGGGTGACATATATAGTTCCGAGACGTCGCTGGTGTAATATGATTGTTCTGAATGAGTATGCACCAACTAAGGAGAAAAGTAATGATCCAAAAGACAGTTTTCATGAGGATTTAGAGCAGGCTTTTGATCATTTTACTAAATACCATATGAAAATTCTATTAAGAGATTTTAATGCAAAAGTGGGGGGACAGAATATTTTCAAAATGACAATTGGGAATGACAGTCTACATCAGGATAGTAAAGATAATGGTGTTAGAATAGTAAACTTTGCCACATCAAAAAATCTGGTTGTTAAGAGCATGATGTTCCCACACCAAGACATTCATAAATACACCTGGACCTCTCCAGATGGGAAGACTCACAACCAGATTGTTCACATATTGATAAACAGGAAATGGCATTCGAGTATACTAGATGTACGAAGTTTCAGGGGAGCTGACTGATATTGTATCACTATCTGGTGGTTGCAAAAGTTAGGGGACGACTGGCAGTAAATAAACAAGTAGCACATAAGTTGGATGGGGAAAGATTTAATCTAAGGAAGCCAAATGAGCTGGAGATTAAGAAGCAGTGTCAGACTGAGATTTCAAACAGGTCTGCAGCTTTGGAGAACTTAAGTGATTGCGAGGACATAAATAGGGCTTGGGAGAACATTAAAGAGAATATTAAAACTTCAGCTAAAGAGAGTTAAATCTGCACGAATTGAAGCAGCAAAAACCATGGTTTGATGAAGAATGTTAGGTTTTTCTAGATCAAAGGAAGCGGGCTAAAATCCAGTGGGTACAGAATCCAAGCCAAAGCAATGTAAATAATCTAAACAATGTAAGACTTGAAGTTAGCAGACATTTCAAGAACAAAAAGAAGGGATATCTGAAAGGTAATATTAAGGAACTTGAAACTAAAAGTAAGATCAAAAATATTAGGGACTTGTATAAGGGCATCAAGGACTTTAAGAAGGGTTACCAGCCCAGAATATAGTAAAGGAAGAGAAGTGTGATTTGGATGTAGACTCCCACAGTATTTTGGCTAGGTGGAGGAACCATTTCTCCCAGCTATTGAATGTACATGGGATTAATGATGTTAGGCAGACAGAAATACACACAGCAGAACCACTAGTGCCTGAGCCAGGTGCATTTGAGCTTGAGATGGCTATTAAAAAGCTAAAAAGTCACAAATCACCAGGTAAAATTCAAATCCCAGCAGAACTGATTAAGGCAAGGGTTAGAACAATTCACTATGAGATCCATAAACTAATTATTTCTATTTGGAATAAGGAGGAATTGCCTGAGGAGTGGAAGGAGTTGATCACTGTACCTATCTACAAGAAGGGTGATAAAACAGACTGTAGTAATTATAGGGGCATATCATTTTTGTCAACTACATACAAAATTTTATCCAACATCCTGCTCTCATGGTTAACTCCATATGAAGAGGAAATTATTGAGGATCATCAATGTAGATTTCAAAGCAACAGAGCAACTACTGATCATATATTCTGCATTTGTCAAACACTTGAGAAAAAATGGGAATACAACAAAGCAGTGCATCATCTCTTTATTGACTTCAAGAAAGCTTATGATTCAATTAGGAGGGAGGTTTTGTATACTGTTCTCATTGAGTTCGGTATCCCCATGAAACTGGTAAAGATAATAAAAATGTGTCTGGCTGAAACTTATAACAGGGTCCGGGTAGGCAAGAATTTGTCTGACATGATTCCTATTAAAAATGGTCTTAAACAAGGAGATGCTCTATTGCCACTGCTTTTCAACTTTGCTTTAGAATGTGCCATTAGGAAGGTTCAGGTAAACAAGGATGGCTTGAAATTAAATGGTACACATCAGCTTCTGGTTTATGCTGATGATGTTAATAGATCGGGAAGCAGCATACACACTATAAAGGAAAACACAGAAGCTTTGATAGTGGCTAGTAAGGAGACTGGACTAGAAGTAAATGCTGATAAAACTAATTACATAGTCATGTCTCAAGATCCGAATGCAAGACGAAGTCACAAAATGAAGATTGATAATAGATCATTTGAAATGGTGAAAGAGTTCAAATATTTGGGAACAACCTTACCAAATCAAAATTCTATTCAGGAAGAACTTAAGAGCAGATTGAAGTCACGGAATGCTTCCTATCATTCAGTGCAGAACCTTTCATATTTGAGTTTGCTATCCAAAAATTTAAAGATTAATATATACAGGACTATAATTTTGCCTGTTGCTTTGTATGAGTGTGAAACTTTGTTACTAACATTGAGGAAGTAACATAGGCTGAGGGTGTTTGAGAATAGGGTGCTGGGCCAAGGAGGGATGAGGTAACAGGGGAGTGGAGAAAACTACATAATGAGGAGCTTAATAATCTGTACTCCTCACCCAATATTGTTTGGGTGATAAAATCAAGAAGAATGAGATGGGTGGGGCATAGGCACATACAGGGTTATGGTAGGGAAACCTGTGGGAAAGATACCACTTGGGAGACCCAGGCATAAATGGGAGGATAATATTAAGACTGATCTTCAGGAAGTGGGATGTGAGGGTATGGACTGGATCAAACTGGCTCAGGATAGGGACAGGCGGCAGGCACTTGTGAATATGGTAATGAACCTTTGGGTTCCATGAAATGCAGAGAATTTCTTGACTGGCTGAAAACCAGTTAACTTCTCAGGACTCTACTCCATGGAGTAAGTAAGTTAAGTAAGTAAGTAAGTAAGTAAGTAATGAGTACAACATGTTTCAGTTATTCCACACGAAGTAAGTAAGTAAGTAAGTAATAAGTGAGTACAGCATGTTTCAGTTATTCCACTCGAACATCTTCAGGTAGAAAACATGAGTACAAAAATGGTTTGTAGTTCAGTTGTCTAAAAAATAATCAATTTGCAAATGAACTGGAACTTTTTAAGGTTGTTAATAGCGAATGATGATCAAACTATATTGCCACTCACAGTTATGTGTGGCATAAACTTTTTTTGTGTGTATTATATTAAATCTTCACGTATGGCTAGCCAAAATTATTGGACATACTGGACATGTTGTAGGCAAGTAAATAAATGAAGTGTTTAACAGTCTCCCACAAAGTATCAAAAATTTGATAACCCTAAACAATTTAAATCAGCCCTAAAGAATTATTTATATGCTCATTCCTTTGACTCTACAGATGAGCACTTCAATGTAAATACAGAATGATAAACTAAGCTGAATCAGGTTTATCCTAATTGCACTGTACCAACAACTACTGTGTGTGTGTGTGTTTGTACATATGTATACATGCACGTATGTATGTATGTATGTATGTATGTATGTATGCAAGCAAGTGTGTGTGTGTGTGTGTGTGTGTTTGTATGTATGTTTGTATGTAGATATGTATGTATATTTGTATATATGCATGTATGTACATACATATATATGTAATATTTTATTGACTTATTCTATACCCAAGGTATTAATCTGTTTTGGATTCACAGAATGTACATAAATTCAATTCAATTCAAATTCAAACTAACAGCCACCTTTCACATTATGCAAAATTAATTTGCAGGTTAGGTTACCATTAAATACAGGAAAAAATTCACATTCTTAAAACCTTCAGGGTGGGATAAATAGTAAGTGTTCCACAGTGGCAACTGAACACCTACAACATAAAAAAATTCCACAAAAATATGTAACACTTGTAAGAACAATAAAATGATGATGGTTGAAAACAAACTCTGACAAAACACCATTCAGCATAATCTTTGGTGTGGTAAGGTGCATGTGCAAAGGCACATTTAAAAATACGCTTGTATTATTAAGGTACGCAAAGTACTTCAATAGTTATATTTTCACCCAGGTGAAGGTTCTGAGACTACATGAACCATGCTGGCTACACTGTATGATTCATCACAAAAATTATGATAAAAAATGGGCTGTAAGTGTGAAACCAAAAAGAATCGTTCAATATTGTACATTCTCTCTTGCTTTTCAAAGTATAACACATTCTTTTTCTAGAAACAGCATGTTTTTGGTGGTTGTTTCATTCCAATGACATTTCAATAGACTGTTTAAAAAAGAATATGCCAGGACCTCAGGGCCATAGTGCACACAGACAGGGCAGAAACCTGGTTTTTCAGAGTCCTTATAATTTCAAGCATGACAAACAGCACAATGGGTGTTTGTATAGTACTGACAAGTGACAAAACACTACTTAACATGTGACGTTACATTCTGGGCAGTCAAACCGAAGCACATCTGACACCATTACAGCTATGTATCTGTGAGCATCACAAACCACAACTTCCCTGCATACATTAAATTCTATTACTCCTACAATATTAACATACAAAATGTAAACTTGTTTGTATACATGCCACGAAGGCATATACGGAAAGTGGAGAAATAACTCAACTCATTCTTAACCTTGGCATTATGTGGAGATAAGCAGTCACCTCATGTCCCAGCCATTTTAGCCCCAAAAAGAGCCTTCAGTACCCACTGCATAGGATGCTGGGTGAGTCCTGGACCTGTTCTGGTCATTTTGGAGAACAGATAAAGTTCTTGCCCTTGCGAGGGTTCAAACTCCAGTTGACCAGCCCATAGCCTAGTCACTATACTAAATGCACTATTGGGGAAGCATGCAATATGAACACAATGCACAATAAATTTAAACAGGATCATCACATTCTCGTTTGTCACAATTTCTGAATGTTACATAAATACAAATGCCAGTCCCAGTGGCCGCGCGGTCTGAGGCATAAGTCTGTGGCTATTCGCTTGCTGGATTGTGGTTTCGAATCCCACCGGGGGCATGGATGTCTGTCTCCTGTGAGTGTTGTGTGTTCTCAGGTAGAAATCTCTGCAACAGGCTGATCACTCGTCCAGAGGAGTCCTACCGACTGTGGTACATTGTTGAGTGTAATCTAGAAACCTTAAGAAAAAGGAAGCCCTGGTCCACTGGGGGCTGTTGTGCCAAAAAAGAAAACATAAATACAAATATATGTCCAAATGTGCAGGAAAACATTTCTTTCAATTTGCTGAGGAATTCCTAGCATTCTGATAACAAGCCAAACAAGTACTTCACGTACCATAGTTTTACCAATCATCCAGGTTCTTACTGAAGAAAATCTTATGCATAACTCCATATAATAAATTCTTATCTAATAAATTTGTTCCAAAGAATTCTAATGTTTGCCTAAATGTTAATGTGCATTCATACCTAGGATGAGGTGTTCCATCACGTTCATAGCAGTCCCATTGTTGCATAAGGAGGGAGTAACATAAGTAACATGCCCGTACCGCTGTGGGTGCTGAATCTGTATCCAGTCTGTATCCAGCTGGTGGTTCATGGGATTCTAAAAATGGAAAATATGCCTCACTGGGTCCTCCGGATGGACTTGAGCTTGGCTTCACTCTTAACCAGTATTGTTCAGGATGTCCCACATTTCCGCACACAAAACACACCGAACGAGGACTTTGTCGCCCATCCAATCCAGCACTGGAGGCCACAGGTGGGGGTTGGAATGTTGCTTCCATACTTCCTGGCTCTTTCTTGATGTACATAACTACGGTAGCCTTAACAGAGTTGTTTCGATACCTCCAAATCACGTTTCTTCAAATTACCGCACTATAAACAGAATAGATGACACGCCGATCACTCTTGGATTTGCCAGTCACTCTTCCACGCCATCGAGGTATCGTACATTCACTTTTTACATTGCACTGGATTAAACAGATGTGTTGCGGAATTAAATTTGTGACTGGCATTCAGAAACTGAAACAGGGTGTTTACGGCGGAAATTACAGACAAGTACTCAGCATGAGGTGTGTTCATAAGCCCTTAGGCGCACAAACTTAGGCTGCACATACCAAAATACATGTTCCGCCTTACACACTCTTGCAGTCCAGCAACACATATATAATAAACACGCTCCCACTTCTGAGGGCCACTAGGTAAAAAGAGCATTTTCGACTTTCTACACTTTCCCATGATCGTCGTCGTTATCTTAATCGGAGTCTACCATACGTTCACGCAACAGCGAACTGTCTGGTATATCTTGGCCAAATGTGGGTATCTTCAAAACACTAGAAAACGCGATTAAATAAATAACTTCCGTATGGAGATTCATGTATTATGTTGTTATAAACCGTTCTTAACTGCATAAACATACATACTATATTCTTCAAATTTCAGGGCCTCAAATACACTTACAACGCTGCCATGTTAGAAATTAATAGAATTTCACTCCCATAATGCACTTGTTAGGGGATTATGACGATCGTTGTGCACACAAAAAGAAATCGAATAGTTTTAGAATTTTGGTTTTTTAGGTAATGCCGTCTTGTTTCAATGTAGGGTGCGTTACAATGACGTTACAGCAGATTAAATGTGTGGTATATATACCACGGCAAAATGTAGCTACTTCTTGGCTTGATGTATGCCTATAAACGTAAGATACTCGCAAACAACAACCCGCCATGATACAACGATCGTCTTCAACGTACACTGGCAACAGAGATAAAATTCCCCATATGTAAGCTATGTAACCGGATACTGTCGTATACTACGTCTGTTATGTTATAGTAAGTGTGTAATAAACGAAGTACCTTGAAGTCAGCATAAAGTAAAACCTGGGAAACTTAATATGTGTCCACGGCAGAATGTCATGTAGGGGGAGTAGTGGCATAGTCCCACTCATTCTTAACCTGGGAAATATTTCCAGCTGTTAAATATTCTTGTAGCGTCAAATTCAGTTAGTAGCATTTTATTAAGTTCCGGATTGAAAATGTCCCCTCACCTGATCTATCAGTAAATGAGACAGCACACACATCAAAAGTAATCACTATTTATTCTGGCAAATTGCTTAAAAGACAATGGAGAATGGAATTGAATGGTATTTGGGTTCGAGCCCTTCCGGGCCCGATGCACGTAGGCCTTAGGTCAGGCTCTTTGTGCTCCATGTTCTATTACTAAATTAGAGGAGCCCTGTTCCTTTAGGAAATTTCGAGATGGCCCCTATAATTTCCTAATATCCTCAGGGTCCAAAAAGGAGCCTAGGTGTGAGTGTCTGAATGAAGCCAGGGCTTCACATGCACATAAAATATGAACTGAGGTTTCCTTACCACACTTCCTACAAATGGGGTTATCGCTCAGCCCCATTACATATCAATGGTGCCTCAGGCTGTTGTGTCCAGTTAGAAGACCAATGACAACCCTGGATTGTGTCCTATTAAAGGACAATAATTGTGCCCTTGTAGCCAAATCAGGTCCAGAGATCAATTCTCAAGCCTGCCTTTGCATGCTGCAAGGACCACGCCACATTACCAAATGCTGGTTATCCATCCAGCATTTAATCTTTCTGCTTATGTTCTTCCTTGAGACCACCCAAGAAAGGCTCTGGTCTCACAAACTTCTGAACGGGAACCATCCCTTGCAAGCTTGTCGGCGATTCATTTCCTCGCACACCAGCATGCCCAGGGACCCAGTACAGCCCACAGTGTGCCAAGTAGAGATGTTGTTCAACACCTTCTGGCCCTGTTTTACCATGGGAGACAGTGTTTTGACAGCCTGAAGTGTTTTCAGAGCTGCCTATCAGGTCAAATACTAACATATTTCTCTGGCCTGTCCTGAGTTTCAATTTCATGAACACAGGCTAATAATGCATATACCTCAGCCTGAAAGACAATAGCATGTTTTCCTAGAGCGATGCTGAGCCTTCTGTCTACAGATTGCTCATAGACCCCAGTCCCCTCCACAGTCCTGGACCCATCCGTAAACCAGACAAGCCCTTTAACCGCAGGAGGAGACCCCCAGGTCCTCTGGTCCATTCCACTCTAGTTAACATAGTGACCCCATATTTGGGTTTCAGGTTGAAGACTGGTTTCATAACATTGACTCCCGTATTAAAATGGGATCAGACGTCCGAAGTCACGTCAATATACAACCATGTCCTTCATTGGGGTGAAGGTAAGACCAACACACCACACTCCAGAGGCAATGTGCCACTGACCTCGCCTCTCCCTGTATCACTAGATCCAGCAGCGGGAGACTAGTGAATGCCTCCATAGCACCAGTAGAAGTGGTACGAATCGCTTCCATTTTCTCTAAGCATGCCTATCTTTGTACTTTGCTTAGCCTCTTCTTGGTGTTAGCCATCAAGACAATGGAGAAACTGCTTTATATGTGAAAGAAGCACTGAAAGTTTCTTGAGTTAAACATCATTTCAGTTCAACTGATATCTTAAGATGTTCATTGTTCTTAAATGCCAAGTCTGAACACAAGCCCAATGTGATGAATTCCTCGGCACATGTTACCCAGGTCTGATGAGAATTCAACAGTATTCACAAAGGTACACAGTGCCATAGGGTGCAATCTTGACAATCCACTGTAATTTAATATTATTCTTTCTGTACATTGTGACAGTAACCATCCACGTATACCTGAACTCCCCTACATATTCCAGCAATAAATTGCCCTCCTCAGTGAGATAATAATACAAAGGAATAAGAAATTAATATACCCAATTTATATAAACAATGTTAAAAATAATCCTTTTTGATCAAAAATTTCGATGTTTGTATGCACATAACCACATACAGTACAAACAGTGGCACACCAATGAATTTTGTTAATACATCTCTCCAAAATGATAATTGACATATCAAGAAAGAGATTATAATAAAGGTGATAATGCATGAAATCTAAAGGAAGTGACTTGCATACATATATGAAAGCAACTTGGAATACTAATCAAATGCAGCATTTGGATGTAAAGCTCAAATAGTTACAATGTAACAAACATCATTAACACAATTTCTACAGATTAAGGATCTACAGTCAATTCTTCCACAGAATAGAAACCTTTCAAGTAAAAAGTTAAAAATAATTATCTTGAATTTCAGTATACATGTAATACTTTTCATTTCATGAGAAATATTGTTATAAATAAGCACACTGTTGTAAGCAATACACTGTGCAAATAATTTAGTGTTAAGGTCTGTAATAAATAAATCTGATTTATTCCTTGTCTCATATGAATAAAGCACAGAATTAGTTCTGAATCTAGTTAAATCCATTTTTTCATATAGAAGAATTTCGTAGATGTATATACCATGTACTGTCACAATCTTTATTCGAGAATGTCAGCATGACAATATCAATTACATCTTCATCTTTATGTCTATAACTGCCATAATTTTTTAAACAGCGTATATGTGAAATAGATGTTTTAATATTATATTCCATTGAATTGTGTCGCCGGGGATGGCTATGTATCAATGAAATATGTAGGATTCATTTACATGGATCATATGTGATTTTATATAAATTTTGTGCATTAGTTGGTGTATGTGATCACTAATGGTAGACTGTAATAATTCAGATAATTAAAACACAGACATCCAAAAATTTGGAAGACACTATTATCCATGTTGCATTCAATAATGCAAATCACTTTGAAAGTGTGATGTAACTTACAATTTCAGCTGTTTTACCAACATCCTGGAAATGTATTGCACTTACATTAATGACACAACATGCATCACACACATACAGCAACAAAAATAAATTATATATGATGCAATTATAATTACTCTGCTCAAATCACTCTGCAGTTCACTACCATTTTATTTTTCTCACTGAATGGTACCATCCCCAATGCCATGGCATTCTTTGATTTGCACAATCAACCCAGGGTTACACTTAAATTTCCTTCCATTCCTGATGGAGAATAAAGCCTCTTCAGAGAAGATTCTGGAAACAGGGGACAATCATGTCCTGAACTATTCTAATCTTGTTTCCATTACATGTCACACTGATACGCCACTATCCAATCAGAATTGTTAGCATAATTCATTAATTTACTTTCAAAAATGTTATAGACAGTTGTTTTCCCTGTGTAACTTCCTTCTTGAAGCCTCTGTATTTCTTTTAGTTTCTATTTTACTGTTCTCCACCACTGTGTAACTGAATACAAAATAATACAGACAGGGTTCTAACCACTACAAATAAAAAGTGTACCAAGTATATCTAAACTAAATGTGGAATGCTAAGAATCTACTATTAAAATTTTCATTGCATACAATTCACATAATAGTGCTATTCATTTGATTGCAATTAAGTACAGACCTCAACTACTGAAATGTAGATTGTAGAGTCTACTGTTATCTAAACAGCAAGAAAAGTATGTTTCCAATAAGGAAGCAACCCTTGTTCCATGTAGTAAGCCAATGAGAAAAGCAGCATGAAGAGATGTACTGTCTACTGTAAATTACCGTAAAGCATAACTGTTGCACATTACAGAAATGGAAATAAGGGGCAACACTAAAGTAATTGTGGAAAACTAATGAGTTGTAAAGAGCTGACTAAAGTTCTATGTTTAATCTGACAGTGGTTAATCCAAGCAAGCACAACTGAGTCTAATACAATAAATAGCAGAATTTTATTTATTATCATAACCTGCATATCCAAATGAGCAAGGAATAATGGACAGATCCTCTGTTCCTAGATGCAATCACCAGACCAACAGATATGTGATCTAGCACAGTATGTCTGAACCCTCCAAAGAAGAAATAAGGGCTGCATCTGTGCCCACCAGCATACCCCCATCTTTCATCTCATAATTCTATTGAAGAAGTCTGCATATGACCTACATCTTCAATGATCCACAAAATGCAGAAAATGCAAGGCATCAGTTCTAAGCTGAGTAGCATACAGGTAAACATTCCCGACAGTGTTACATACAGAGCATTCTCCTTCATTTCTCAGACTATGGATAACATTGTATCTCAACTGCAAATGTTCAACTTTTTGACACCTGATGGGCACAATCCAGAAGGCAAACACTAGCCCGAACTTCTTGTCTGAAGAAATCAAATACAATTTAGATCACAGAGACAAATGCTGCAAATTCTGTTGTGATTTTGTGGAGAAACAGAAGCCGTTTTGTATGCCTTTTTTCTGACGGACAGCTACATGGAATTAAAAGACTGTAAGTGTAACACAATCTCAGATGCTGTGTGGCAGAAGTATTTTATTACTCAATCCTTTTACTCAATTGAGGATTTCTTACACTCAGTTAAGATGACATCCACAGCTGACAGTTATAACTTTTAATACATTTTATGGTTAACAGTTTACATACCAAGTATAATGATAACACAATAATGGTGTTAATATTGCTTTTGATTTATTCCATATTGTATTTATTTTATACTGTATTATTTGGTGTTCTGTCATATGGTTTTAATTTGTATGTGTCGTCTGTTGTGTAGCCATGACTTGTTTCATATTCAGTTGTCTTATGACAGGTAATGGATCTGTGAAATGTGTGTGTGTGTGTGTGTGTGTGTGTATGCAACTTAGGGAATTCTATGATCTTAACTGTGTCTCATGCATGTATCTACTGCCAGCAGGATGTCATCTCTAATGAAGAAGATATTCACCAAGTACCAGTACAAATTATGTAGCTGTGAGGAAACACAAACAAGTTCTACTAAAATGTCACTTTAATGTCATCTTTCAAGGTACCACATGTATTCATACAAGTTCTTTTATTGTGTACATATACAGACATGCACATGCATACAGACACACAAACTGATTATAAATCTTCACAGTGCAAAAAACAGAATGAGTGAAAAATGAATCACATACACACAGTGACTCATATAACCAAAATATTTGATTCACATAACAATTTATTAAGGTACACACACACACACACATTATTACATAATACTTTCTTTAACATTTGCAAATACTTAGAAAATACTCTTATCTTGTTCTGTTACTTTAAAATGTAACCCTGAACATATAGAACATAAAACCTTAATTCATAGCAAAACAATATAGTATATTATATAAATATATACATACAGTTTTAAATTTCTTGCATTGTTAATGACTAAAGCAGTTGTTGCATTATGCTCTGCATTTCAATGAGCATTTAACACATTACGTATTACACCAAGGAGCTTTTGTGAAAAGCTTCCTTGATAAACACTACAATTGTACAATTATTTTAACTCCAAAAGTATGTCTTTTTATCACTTCACAATCCCCATCAGAAGACACTCAAAACTCCAGGATCTGTCAAGGTGTTAAGATCTTTATACTATACAGTGTTTCCATACAAGAAGCTCCCAGACATAAAAATTTCTAATGTGAGAAGTTACATTTCAGAAGTTCAACCAAAACTCCCACAAGAATATAGTTAAACTTTCCTGCATATAACATTCTCGTGTAAAGGGTCTTCCTGCTTTAAAAGTTTTTCAGATTTTTAAATAAAAATTTCCTATTTAATATGATCATAAGGCCATAAAACCATAACTCACTCCCTGATGGACAAAATGTATCACAGATAATAATCCAACACAGGCCAATGCAGAGTGACCAATGATGCCACCTGCTCTACACTGCTCAGTCTGGCAATACAAAACACTACTGAAATCTCTAAACACAACAGGATGCACAACATCAGACTAATAAAAAAGACTCTGCAATAAACATCTGTGATCTTTATAACTGAAACATTACGAAAAAAAACTGCTTGAAATCAAAACACAAAAGCAGATCCAAAAATGAACCTGATTTTTACATTCCCCTTACAAGAGGTTTTCCCCCTTTAAGAAGTTCCTTTTCACTGAACCACTGAGAAACTTCTTATGCATGAAACACTGTACTTCTTTATGATCATAAAGACAATTTTTCATCATGCACAATTAGTGCTCTTTTGTTACACAGTGACTAACCACAATGGTTATGACCATCAATGTAAAATTGCCACATCGAGATTTCCTTTCTCTCTTACACACACACACACACACATACACACACTTACCATAAACATGATATTATTTTACACTTGTGTTGTTACAATGTAAATGTCAAAGCGAATGTGTTTATATCTTTTCTTTGAAGCTGAGTTGTATACTGTTCTCTTCAACTGAATGTAAAAGTGCTTGGAGTAAATGACTGAATTGTAGGACAAGATATCTTACTGATGCCCCTGAGGTCATCTGCCAGTAAGGACTAAATTAAACAGTATATGGCAGATACAGACAAACATGTAATTCCTTACGGATTTAACCTTAGCGCGGTATTAAAAATTATTGGGAGTGATCTTTCAAATGCAATTTGAATGCCACATGTGAATGGCATTTTGGTCTGATCTTAAATTAAATTAAACTTCTGTGTACAGTCTAAGACTTGCCATGTGTCTGCTGTGCAATATAAACCCAACTGCAAGACAGTGTTTTCCCTTTCAGACAAAAAGGATATACATTTAATGGGACAGATTTGCCCCCTTCATCAGTGAAAGGTTAACTTGGCTGGTAGTTAAGACCAGCATGTACTGTTTGAACTCTACTGAAAGAGCGTTGGAGGAGTTACTGGTTTAATTACTGTTTTGTGGAATGTAGTGTTTGAATAGTATATCCCCAAGAAACAAGAACCTTACTGCAATAAAAATTTAAAAATTATGTACCAGGGCTGGTTACACATGACACGGAAGGGCAGTGCATGTGACTTCAAAACATATTACTGTAAAATACTTGACTAGATGGCTGGAAATATGTCACTCATTTGCAACAAGAGTGTCACAACTCAAAATTTGGCATTTTTGAGTTATTGGTATAGAAAGAAATGTTTGCAGATGCACTTTTAACAGGTATAGTATCGTAATGCAGTTTGTAAAACTAGTCGCTGGAGAGCAGTTGTATTGTCATTGCACTCATAGAAAAGTATAGCACTTCAAAACATTTAAACATTTCTCCTGAAAAATCACTAATTTTGAGCGGTGACACTGTTGTCGCAAATGAGCGATAAGGGAACATACTGCATATCAACAACTTTGCCACTACTGAGTTAATGGACAGTTTGACCTAAAATATAAAAAAGTGAACACTGGACAACTGAAGAAAAATAAGTACACTGTCATAGAGTTTTCCATCCCAGATACAAATACACGGACAAATGTCAACATTCAAAGGGAAGTGCTGACTTGTATGCTGATCTCTACTTCATGCTGTATCACAACAAACAGTGTATCTAAAACTGCTGACACTACACTGGAGGCACACTGCACAATAAGTTCTGGCAGGCTCAGTCCCTTGGTTTCATGATCTCAAGAATCATGACATATGAAGAAAGTGTACTATACACTTTGATTAATATTTAGTTACGTGCAAGTTGCAATGAAGTTGTGAACATAAAAACACATAGGTGCCCATGTGAAGTGTCTGATATAGTCGTCCAGTTTAATTACAACCGGAAAATGATGATACATTTTAGTAAAACTCCTAAATATCAAACTTCCTAAAAATAAGCTCAAGCGTTGGTGAATTGTCACACATAGACAGATGAGAAAATACACATGGCAAAGCTAATAGACAGCTTTGAAGCTTTCTGTAGGGAAGCCCATCCCAACACTTGTAATTGAATTAAGTACAGATAAATCTCAGACAATCCTAGAAGCCATATAACCAGAGGTATAATATACTCAGCCCAAACACAACTTTTATTTACCAAATATACCCAGCTACACATTTCAGATAATACGCAGCCATAATCAAGCTGACTGTGAAGATAAAAATAAACTGTTCACAGCTGCATGGGAGGTTTGAGATCGCCAACCTTTACAAATATGCAACATAAACCAACGAAATGCACACTTTTCAAATGAATGCTTTAATTTGATTTTTGACATCTTCTACACGTTTCAAACCTCATGGCTTCATCATCAGGAAAACAATTTGTACAGCAGTTTTTGTATGGTATGTTTTTCGTGTGTGTACAAACTGTCTTCCTGATGATGAACCCATGAGTTTTGAAACATGTAGAAGATGTCAAAAATCAAATTAAAGCATTAATTTGAAAAGTGTGCATTTCATTGGTTTATGTTGCATAATTCTAACACAATGTACAGTGCAAAAAACATACAGTACTTTACATATATATTGTTATACAATACACAAAAAAACAAATATGCAGCCTCAGGAATAAAAATCTTGCGAAGTAACAAAACTGTATATATAAAGTTCACAAGGGACTGTGGAAGTATACTAATTATATAATAACAGTAACACATAATAGAGTGTAGTATGTAAATATTAAAACAGAAGCATAAGCAAGTTTTTTCGGGAGACAGCCTGCATGTGTGGTTTTTGTTGTTTTCAATAGGAGTATGTTGGGACATGGATATTTGCTCAAAAAGTATAATGTTCAATTAAGATATTAAGTACATGTAGAAACATGCCCAAAACAATACTAATAATAATAATAAATTAACTTCCTAGTCATATAAATATCCACACAAGCCCTACTATGCAAAAGTTTTACCTGTCATTACCTCACTCTAATTCAACTCTTTCAAATCACAAATTAACACATGAAAAATATTAATATCATTTCAGGTCTTTAGATACATAACAAAGAATAACTGAAAGGAACATCATATTTTTCAAGCATATATACATGTTCCAATGTGAACGACTGAAAATAACAAAACCCACACACAGGTCATCTCCCTGAAAAACATGCCTATGCTTGTTTTAATATTTACATACTACACTTTATTATTTATTACTATTACTATATAATTAACACAATTCCACAGTCCCTCTAAACTTTAAACATACAATTTTATAACTTCACAAGATTTTTATTTCTGAGGCTGCATATTCATATTATGTATATTATATGAAAATATAATTGTAAAAGTTTGAGTTCTCAAACCTCCCATGCAGCTGTGAACATTTTATTTTTATTTTCACACTCCACTTGCTGATGGCTGTATATTATCTGAAACAGGTAGCTGGTTATATCTGACTTCCTATTTATAAAAGTTGTGTTCAGGATGAGCATATTATACCTCTGGTTTTACGGTAAACACACCAGGGATAAATGGCCTTAAACCTTCACATGCATTTTAGACACAGGAGAAAGTTCTGTTCCATTGAATATAATAAACTTTCAGTAATATCATGACAGAATGAGAACAGCTTATGGCATGCCCAGAAAGGCAGACCTGATATTTTAAAGAATGAGCTGTAAGAGCAAATAACTGTTAAGAAATGTTTCAACGGTCAAGTTTCACATCTTATGAAAGCAAAATCAATGAAAATATCCTAAGACAATACTCAAATATTTAAAAAGTAACAGTTAAAGCATGTGACAATGGAGAACTTAACTTTTTCTTCAGTGGATTTTAGTCAATAAAATAAGACCTATCTGCACTATTAAGAACGGTCCAAATTCAGAGAATTTCCTTAAAAGATAAGCTTTTGACACAGAAACAATCAAAAATTAAAAAGAAATAAACCACAAAACTGCTATTAAAATCAGTTATACCTGATGATAAATATGCAAAGAATGTAATCCATATAAAATTATACTGTAGTCCAAAATGTCAGTTACATATTATATATAATAAACAATAATGCCAGTAAAATTTAAAGAATACAAACAGTAAGCCACATTACCACCATTATTCAGTCACAAACTCAAAACTATCTGCGTCCACCTAGTGCACGATGCTCCAGAACCATTCACTAAATTTCTGTACCAACATGATGATGCATCAATAAACACTTACTCCAGCTGTACTTCTGTGCACAAACTATTATTGTCTTAACCTGAAGTTGCATGATTCCTGCAAGGTTTTAGCTATCAATGACATGGTTTCATTCAGTCTGGTTCAGTTGCTCCATTTGGTGCAGCATGAGTTCAGCACCACTGCTTACCTGGTTCCCACCAACAATTTGTTCATAACATGCAGTAAGGCCATTTCTACTCTGCCATTGTTGTTGGCATAACTGATTTACCTGATACAACTGTTGTGTATGGTTCTGCAGCTCTCCACAACAATGGTTATCATCACATTCCTCAATCTACTCCTTAGGATGACTGAAACCCGGGTGCTGCCGCATCAAATGATCAGTATCTTGCAACTCAATAGGAAGAAAGATGTGCTGTGAATGCTGAATTGGTGCCCTGCAAAGCGGACATCTGTCACATCTCGCTCCACACTTACCACATGCTATCACATGTGCACAAGGGAAGAATGCAGTATCAATTGCACGGTCCATACAAATGCAGCATGTCATAGCTTCCAGCAGCCTTGCCAATCGTGCGTGGGTTGACTGTAAATGAAGTACAAATTTTTAAATTCTTTTGACAGTTTTCACTCAGCCACTAACTTATGCCAGATACACATGCAATTGAAACTGGCAAATGTTACTGTCAATGTGCAAAATCTATTACTTTATTAACCTTTTGACGCCTAACGATGACTATAGTGGTCATACCGCACCGCTAACCTCTAAACATTGCATTTTATATATTTATTCAACAAATATAGGTACTGAATATTTTAAACATGGTATATACTCTCCATTTTTTCTCTCTTCAAAATGCAGTTTGTTTCATAATTCTAACGTATTTGGTTTCTGTATTATTCACATTTTATATACAGTGTGTGCTAAAATTAAAAAAATAATTCCAGTGCCAAAAGGTTAAATACCTACTTATTTAAAAAATCAATGAAAAGGGGAATTTATAGTTCATAGAGTAAAACCTTGTTAAGCTTAAGTGCTTGGGACCAAACAAATGTACTTTACATTATACAATTTTGAATAGTCCGATTTTTTTCAGTACTCTTACCTGTTATGAGGTAATTACAATCACCAAGTAATGTTGTACGTTATGAATCTTATACACAGAAGCACAATCAGAAACTCATTTTTCTCTTCTTAATGTTGTATATACTGTGCATCATGTTCATATCACCTTTCACTGACCAAAACTTACGTACCATGCTATGTATACTAGATTACATATTAATTATTACTCCAATGAGTTTTGGGCTCCCTGAAGATGGTGTCAATGAACACCAAAATTTGTTGGAGCAATAATTAATATACAATCTAGTATACATAGGCTGGTAAACATTAGTCATTTTTCTTTTTTCTTTTCACACAACGGAATGACATACAATGTACACAAGAAAACAAACCCACAAAAAATCTTCACATTTTTCAAACGTACTTCTGTGTTCATTGTTTCTTAGAATTGAAGTCAACTGACCCGTGTTTCAGACTCCTTTGTATACTGTAGACACAAAATCTTGCAGTTTATTCATAGCTTTCATAGATCTGTCAGTGGCATCAACTGTTCTTACTACTGCATCCAGTACTGACAACACCATTAAAGCATCTTTGCAGGAGGGTTGGGCAGGAAGTGGCCATGTGTTCTCTGTACTCCCTCATCTATCACATGCACAAAGCCTGGGTTGGGGCTGCCCAAACTTGTCAGCAGATCACCAGTGGCAGGGACAGATTTGGCGACATTAATACTTCACAAAATTACTGGGGCAAACATTGTGGCCTTGCAACTGTACACATTCATAGTTTTGTTCATCCTCACAGCACTGACGGAATATGCTGTGCGAAAAGTTCTGAATTACTATGGGCATGATGCATTTCCATGCCATGGGAACACCTAATGTGACACTCACAACATTCCACTTTGTGTTCCATGAGAAAATTCCTGTCTACTTCTCACAACAAAGTACTACAAGCCTGCAGTATGCTTGTTTCATATGGTAGATGACACTTTGTTACAGTGGTTGCATGTACTGGTGGTGTTTGGCAGCAGGTGCTAGAAGCATGCACGCACTGCAGGGTAATGCCTACATCACTGTGGGCAGCACAATGATCCATTAGCAGAGCCAGATTCCTCTTAAAAGGGACCAGCAACTCAAAAAACAGTCTTCTAGCCCCCCATAGATTTTTGTGTGACTTTGAATGACATGGATAATACTCCAAACCCTCAAGCAATATGGCTTCTCACACTTGTTGACAATTAATGGACAAACCTTTGCACTGCCATCAGAACTACAGATTAACATGACTGTCACTTTTTCTTTATGCCTTTTCTCTCCCTTAAATGCCAGAGTCCCCTTTGGTTGTATGTTATAAAAATGTGCCATTTCATCCAGACTGAAAATGTCCTTGAAGGCATACCGGGTAATGACTGGTTTCACATATTCTTGCCACTTCTCTGCTGAATCAATATCTGCTGAAATGCTTTCTCTGTCACTGATTGTCATGTAATGTTCTACTTCCTTTTGAACTGCGACAGCTATCCACTAGAGCAATTGAAATCAACATCCCAGCTGCAGGGCTCTTTCATTGGTCTTCATTTTGCATTATTTTGCCATCCACTGAAATACGAGGTGCTGCCCAAAATTTCCGAGAATTCGCATATACTGCGCAAACCATAGCGCTACGAACTTGCACTGCTAGGTGCCTCTGGCTGTATCTTTCAACCATTAGTCAGCCAATTTACATCTTTATAAGTCCATGTGTTTCAGAGTTTTGGCTGTTTTCTTTACACTGTTTTCATGTGTGTCTGCTAATATCAAAATGGCGGATGTTTAGGAAAAAGAATTTGCATTAAATTTTGTAAAACTGCAGCTGAAACCCACCAGCAAGCTTTAAGCCAAGCAAGAACATTTGAGTGATTTAAGTGTTTCAAAGATGGCCAGGAATCTGTGGAAGATTGTAAACATTCTGGTCGACCGTCCACATGCACAACTCCAGAAATGACTGCGAAAGTGCATGAAGTTATCCTAGAAGACAGAAGACAGACTATCCATGATGTTTGTAATCGCGTTGGACTGTCATGCGGGTCATGTCAGCACATTCTAGTGGATGAACTGAACAAGAGACGAACTGCAGCAAAGTTTGTTCCTTGTCTCTTGAACAATGACCAGTGAGACCATCAGGTTCAGGTTTGCACGGAGCTGCAAAAAGCAGTTAGACATGATCCTAACTTCCTGTCCAGGGTCATAACTGGTGATAAATCATGGCTGTAAAATTTTGACCCAGCAACGAAGCATCAGTCTTCGCAATGGAAGACGCCATCCTCTCCGTGACCGAAAAAAGCACGCCAAGTTCACAGCAACATCAAGTCAATGCTGATCTTTTTTTTTTTTTTTTTGATATTCAAGGAATTGTGTATAAGGAGTTTGTTCCACCTGGTCAGACTGTCAATGGGAATTTTTACTGCAAGGTTTTGAGACAAGTGAGGGAAAATGTGAGGCACAAACGACCTGATAAGTGGAAGACGGAGACTGGTTGTTGGACCATGACAGTGCGTCTGCACACACCTCGCTCGTTGTGAGGGAATTCCTGACAAAAATAACATGACCACTGTTCCCCACCCTGCCTACTCAACTGACCTGGCCCCTGCGATTTCTACGTGTTCTCTAAAATGAAACTCCAGTTGAAAGGACGGTGTTTTGTATCCAATGAAGAGATCCAAGCAGAATCGCAACAGGCACTAAACACGCTAACGCCGGCAGACTTCAATGAGTGCTTCCAAAAATGGCAAAATCGCTGGGATCATTGTATGCAAGCCCAAAGTGACTACTTCGAAGGTGACGGTGGAAATTACAACTTAAAGTAAGTATTCACGTTATTACGAACAAATTCTCGGAAATTATGGGTAGTCCCCTGCACTGTTCTTTCAGACATGGCAAATCTAATCAAACAGCCCATTTTCCATATCACAATGCTCTGTTCTACAAATCCTCATGTGTTTTAAAACATCACCCCACATGTAAGGCCTCCCGCTGAACACAATTCCAACACTTTGTAATATGTTGAAAGGACTGAGAAGGGAATTCTATATGCCTGGGCTATTTTAATTTTTACTTCTTTCATTTTTCAATATACTTCCCAACAAATGTACTTTGTGGTATAATATATAAGTACCTAACACATACAAAAACTCCTACATGTTTGGGCACCCAAGGGCCATCTTCAGGGATTTACTATAACACAGGTGCATGAGCCAACCTGCTAATTTATCTTTTGTTCATGGTTATAAGCTAAATTAAAACATTAGTTGTTAAAATATATAAAAAACATAAAATTGATATTGCTAATATTTTATAGTTTTGTTAATACATTAATTATAAGCTGCCTCATTTCATTTCAAATAATCCAAATTTTAGTCACTGTTGGGCTGGAAACCCACACTGAATGCAGAATTAACCATATTTAAAATGAACCAGTTTAAATTACATTGAAAACATTACACTTCCAGTTCGGTAAAGGCGTTTGTTTTAAATGAACCAGCATTCTGAATTAACTGATATTGAATTAACAAGGTTTTACTGTAATGAGGGACCATTCAACACTAACTAGTAATTCAACTGATTGAACTTACCCTAGTTAGCGCATAGAATGTTTTAATGATCCTACAGTTTAAATAGTTAATGTGTGAAATTAGTCAAATGATGTTTAGTATTAAACATGAAATCTTTTATTCCTTGAAATACCTAGTCATTTCATAAATTCATGGGAAGTTCATAATCAGACACTATTTAACCCTAATTAGTTACTTCACTTCTGATGCTAAGTACAAATTTGTACTTGTTTATGAGGACTAACCTACAAAATTTGTGGCACTGAGATCCAGCTAAACAAAAACAGCAGAAGCTACAGCTCACCTTCTGATAAGGTGTGGAGTGGATTCATCTGGCTCAGAATCACAGAACATGATAATGAACCTTAAAGTTGCATAAAGGCAGAAATTTGACAAGCCAACCAACTATTAGTGTCTGATGAAAGACTCTACCCCATGGATTTAGTTAATATATAACCATTCTAAGGCTCTCCAATGGCCCTAGTGATTTGCCACCAACCTCTCATTGTGGAGGCCCAGATTCAATCCAAGGCTAGTCCATGTGGCATTTGTGATGGACAAAGTTACAACCGACCTGGCTATTCAGTTGGTAGGCATGTCTTCTTCCCAAGGAATCTAAGTGGTCTAAGTGGCGGGCGGTGATATCATTAACACTAACTCTGGTCACTATTGATGTGGATTATATTTATTTCTTCCGTT
>Ga0123357_10001361_pt1 | contig 25858 bp, 18 predicted proteins | sample TergutEmb28metaG_FD_89873 | JGI IMG/M metagenome (GOLD analysis project Ga0123357, IMG submission 89873) | Embiratermes neotenicus P4 segment gut microbial communities from Petit-Saut dam, French Guiana - Emb289 P4 | ecosystem: Host-associated > Arthropoda: Insects > Digestive system > Gut ...
ATCGTTGTGTTTCGTAACCTATGGAGATAATGACTACGGACTATGTCCGGCAACATGAAAGGCGGAACTACAAAGATAGTAATAATTACAGCATGTTATCAGCGCTTTTCACGAAAACTTGAGCTTAACCGCTTCGAAGCGGATTTCTTCGGCCTTCTTTCGACCAATTGTGCGACCATCGATTTTCATAGAACGCACTATACACTAACAGAATAGGGAATGCAATAGGGGGCATCAAAAATATGCACGGATTAGTATGGATGGTGCGGCACGTGGCCACATCACCGAAATTTGGGAATGCTCGCAGGCCATTTTTCGATTCGCCCTGCGCCAGTGGAGTGACAAAAAGATCGCCGATCACCTGGAAGTATGCCGGTGCTGGAGGATAGTGTCCCAACCCTGATGCTCTTCATCTGGTTTGATATCGCGGCGAGGGCGAGCGATCGGCGACGCGCCGGGTAGCGGTGGTCGGTGGTACTACAAGGCACTCCGAAAAGGGCAGGGATCCGGCCACCGCTCTGCGACACGTGGCCGCGCGGCGCCGACACCGCGCGGCGGGCTGACGAAAATGGAGCAGCGGGACAATCAAATGAAATGTGGTGCAGCGGTTCACTTGCAAAGGTGACGAACGAAGTGTGCGACAGGCGGTTGCCTGCCGATGTTGCTGCAGTCATCTCTGACCATGGGCTGGAGAGGGACGACATCCTGCGGATGCAGGATGTACTGCGGGACGCGCTCACCAGGCCCAAGGGAGGTGGCAGGTCTGGAGGGGGCAGAGGTCTAAAACGGTATGTCGCAGATGTCTCCGAAGTCGTTTGCCCAGGTGGGAACGAAAAATCCGGGATGCGGCGGTTCGCATCGTTCTTCCGGGCGGGGCAGTTTCGCGTACTCGGCATCGCAGCGAAGAGCGAAAATTGCGGCAATGTGCTGTGCGTGTTTCCAGGCCGGCTGCAATTCCTCGCGGGCGTTGTCGGTGGCTCTGGCGATTACCATGATGAAGTCCGCAAACCGGCCCATCGAGGTCTCGACGTAATCGACATCGGCGAGGAAGGCATCAAGGCGGGCGAGCAGAGCCACCTTTTTCTCCGCGTTCATCGCGGCGGGGCGAACGACTTCCCTGATCTTGTCGACGCAGGCGCGGATGCGCTTTCGTTCCTTGCCATTGATGTGCACGGATACGGATGCAGGCGAGTCTTTGCGGAAATGGCGGATATTGACATGGACAGTGTAGCTGTCGACGACCGCCATGAAGCTGGTGCAAATGTCATTGAAGTCGGAGGGCTTGTCGTCGTCAGGCATACGGGGCACGGTGAAGCCGTTGAGGAAATCCAGTCCGAGCGCCTGGGCGGCGGCGAGAGTATGGTTGATATACTCGATGACGCACCAGTCCTTGCGACCGTCCTGTTTCCGCTCAAGGTTGGCTTCCAGGCGGTCACGGAACTTCCGGTGGAGCCTGGCGAAAGCCAATTCAGGCGGGCAGTTGGCGACAACTGCGAATTCTTCTTCGCTGATCATTTTCCACAGCGCTCCATGGATGAGGTGAACGGGAGCCCTGGGGGCTGAAGGGACTGGATAGCGAGACACGGCGGGAAGCTCAAGATGGCCCCCGCACCGTTGAAATCTCCGGATTTTCGGGCGGGTTGCCTGCGAGTGCCAGTCGGCTGGAAGGCGAGTGGCAGGCCGGCCTGTGGCATTTCGGAGGCTCGCCCGGCATCGAGTGGGAGCCGTCAACCCGGCTGCCCGCCGCTCAGGGGGCTGATAAGGCGATCACCCGATCATGCACGGCAGAGCGGGACGTTCCGCGTTCCGAATCGGTACGTGGAATTTGAAGAGGGCAAAAAAGTCAGATTTCTCAAGGCCGGAAGATGAAAGATGTTCGGTTGCCTCCGATCCTGCCGCATTGATCATCACAGCGTGGAAGGCGAGCCCGGGGGTCGGGGAGCAATCCGGTCATGGGTCGATGGCGCAGGGTGTGGTGATCGCATTTTTGGCAACAATGGTGGCACCGCGCCTGCCTCCCAGCGCTGAGCAGGAAGTGCGATCGGAGAGCGGAAGCGCGGGAGGCACGGAGCCACCATCCCGTCGGTGATGATTGCCAATTGGTGAGCGGATCGGATCGCAGATCGCCTGTCTCGTGGTCGGGGTCATGGCCCGCAGAGAGGGATTGGCTGGAGCGCGGCGCTCAACACAGGCCCCCATTGTCACATTGTCCCCGGCGGCGTGCCAAGGGCGAGCCTGCGCATTTGCGGGGTTCGCGGGCGCCCGCTTAAGGGCCTTCATCTGCCTCAAGGGCGAAGCCGGCGTGTCCCATGGCCAGAACCAGGCACTGGTCTCCCCCCCCAGGCTGGCAGTCCTTGGCCCCGCAGCCCAGAGCTGGAGCGTCCGGGATGGAGGACATGGAATCCGTCGGGGAGGGTGACGAATCGGTGGTGCCCTGGAAGCCCGGCTCGGGCGCTAATGCCCCGGCATGGAACGGCCTGGGACAGCGCGCGGTTTTCCTCAAAATCCTGTGGACGACACCTTAACGCACCGGCCCGGGTTCGGTCGACATGGAAGGAGACCAAAGACGGGGGGAGGCTCCACCAGGGCGGTCGGCGGTTTGAGCGTAATACGTTGGCTGTAGCTGTCTGTGATCGGGGGGCGTGTATAAGCCGAAGATGTGCACTGTGTGGATCCGTGTCTCGGTGTCAGGGGCTGGTTTGCGGTGTGGATGAAAGCGCGCTGTAAATAACAATGATCCACAAGAAAGCAGACCGGACGGACCATATGATATGGACCGTTCGTTCAGAGTCGTTACAATTCGGAGCTATCAAAAAGGTGCCGTGATTCGTGCGAATCGGTCGCTGATCGATGGCACCCGGAAAACCTCCATCTGTCGCGGCAGGTTCAGGTCGCAAGCGACAGTTCAGGGATGCGGCGGGACTGGCCGAATTCAGTACGCAGTTGAGTAACCTCTTCCCGCATGAGCGTTCATGGGCTGCGTCCAGCAGTCGTCGTCAGTTCCGGAATGGGTTACTATTATCCTCCTCGCTTTCCGATGCTCCCGGCGGTCAAGCCGGGGGTTACTGTGCACTTTCCAAACATTCAGTGGAGAACGGCGGTCCTCTATTGGTATTCGGACAAGACCTCGCATAGTTATTGGTCAGTATCGGCGCCCAGCGGTTTTTGGTTAACGCAACGATCGCGACCTTGGGGAGGCATCTCACATCAGGAGAATGTGTTGGGGCTCGTGCCGCATGGATGTGGCGCGAGAGGTGTTGTAACGCGCCAGCCGCAGGTCCCGGATCTTGGACATGCGATCGCTCTGGCGCAACAGAAGGGGGGCACAGCGGCTTCGGGCAGGCTTCTGCCGCACTGGGTGCTGTGCCGCACAGGATATCGGCCGCCCGGAGAGGGAGCGGATCGCAGCCAGATCTGGGTGTTGGTTCGTGAGCAGGCGGTAAAGGCGCCAGGAATTCTGTGGCGTTTGGGGGTGGATGATGCGGTGTATATTTGTGGCTGGCGACCGCAATTTCCTTTTCAGGCATTTTGCTCCTGCAATCGCAGCAGCGCGTGCAGTTGGCATGGAGGTAATCGCCATCGTCCCAAATGACGAAGGTGACTCGTTCGACGATGCCACAGGGGTGCGGATCATCGCCAGCCCGACCAATCGCAGCAATAATTCGGCTCGGTCGCTGATCGGCGACATTGTGTGGCTGTATCGGAAATTGCGCCAGCTGGAACCGGCCGTCGTCGTCGCCTACTCGCCGCGGATGTGTTTTGTTTTCGCCATGGTGCAGCACTTTCTCCGCTCCTGCCGCTACGTTTTCGTCGTCACGGGCCTCGGTTACATCGGCATATCGAAGTCGTTCGGGGGCCGGCTGGCGCGGCAGATCATTTTCGGAGCGCTGAGGTGGGTCTCCAGGAAACGGTCTTTCTTCATTTTTGAAAATTCATCGGATCCGGTGTCCACTGGGATCGGAACCGGCCACCGCTATCTCACGCTGATGGGGGCGGGGGTCGATCCGGGTGAATTCCGGCCCACAGACCCGCCACCGGGGCCGCCTTACCGTTTTGCCACGGTCTCCCGCCTGGTCTGGTCCAAAGGGATCGATCTGGCGGTCGAGGCTGTTGCAGGGCTGGCGCGGGGGGGGCACCCAGTCGAACTCCACATCTATGGGACACCGGATCAGGCCAATCCACGTCCGGTAAATCCCGCAACGCTAGCCGGGGTTACATGCGTTCATTATCACGGATACTCGGATCAGGTCGCGGAGATCTGGCCGAACTATTACGCGGCCATTTTCCCCAGCAGGGGCGGAGAGGGATTGCCGCGGGCAATGCTCGAAGCCGCCGCCAGTGGACGGAGCTGCATCACAACGGCAGTCCCCGGGTGCCAGGATTTCGTTCGTGACGGCGTCGAGGGCTATGTCGTTCCTTCCGAATCTGTCCGTGCCCTGGAGGACGCCATTGTCCGGCTTGTTGCCTCACCCGAGCAGTCCCAGGCTTTCGGCAGGCGGGCGCGCCAAAGGGTGTTGAAGAACAGCACCGTCGATATCATTCAGAAGAAATATGAGGGGATCTTTCGAATGCTGCTGGATGAAATGCGCGCCGCTGCCCCGGACTGTCCACAGGTCGGTGGACACGATCTTCTGGCATATGAGGGCAATGTGCGCGTGCTGACCGAGCCGGGCAGGATGGATGAAAGGTGAATCACATCAATTCACAGACCGGTGGGAAGTGACGGGGGAGTGCCTTGCTTTGGAAGTTCAGGAGCGGATAATGTCGCTAAGTGCTCGCGTTGAACGTGCATCGGGCTCTCGCTGCCACTCAGGCATTCCCCACGCCTTGATTTTCTGAGGAAGGTGCCCGGACGGAAGCCTGGTCGGGTTGCTCATTGTTGGACGGCGTTGCTGCTTTGGGGGGCAGTGATGGATGGGGAATGCAGATTACCAAGCGAACCAGGTTCTCTGTCGGCGGGAGTGCACGGTGGTCCTCCGGGGCTTCCGTTGCAGCTGGGCGCCGATGCCACGAATTCTCAAGTGGATTGCAAACCTTGCACGCCAAGCGGGCCGTTGGTTGCAATAATTATGGCAACCTATAATGGCGAGAGGTTCATCGCAGATCAATTGGCGTCGCTGGAGGCCCAAGATCACATTCGGTGGTCCCTGTACGTAAGTGATGATGGGTCAACGGATAGGACGCGATCAATCATTTCAAAATTTGCAGCACAAAGGTTGCTTCGAAACGATGTGCAGTTGGTTGATGGCCCAGGGAAGGGGTTTGTGGTCAATTTCCTGACGGCGCTCTGCGGTGCGCCTGATGCGGATTTCTATGCCTTGGCAGATCAGGACGACATCTGGGGTGAGGCGAAACTTAGCGAGGCAATTGGCTCGCTTACGAAGACGGAACCGGGGCGACCGGCGCTGTATTGTGGTCGAAGCCAGACGGCCGATATCGAAGGCAAGCCGATTGGACTTTCTCCAGGCTACATGCGGCCGCCGTCTTTCGGCAACGCACTTGTGCAAAATATCGGCGCAGGTAACACAATGGTGATGAACCGAGAGGCCCGTGACTTGGTGCGCGACGCAGGTCCCCACCTGGATGTCGTTTTCCATGATTGGTGGATCTATCAGCTGGTCAGTGGAGCGGGAGGGACAGTGATTTATGATTTGCGTCCCTTCATTCGTTACCGCCAGCATAGCGGAAATCTGGTTGGGGAAGGCACTAGCCTGAAATCCCGCATTGGCCGCCTGAGACAGATGATGAAGGGCCGCTTGCATGCGTGGATGGACAGGAATCTAGGCGCGCTCCAGCAGGTGAAGCACCTTCTCACGGCAGAAAACGAGAGGCTGCTGGAAGATTTCATAGATTTGCGGCAGCAGTGGTGGCTAGGCCGGGTCTCGCGCATTCACAGGTTGGGAGTCTCACGGCAGACCTGGGTAGGGAACGTCAGCCTAGCGCTGGCCACGGCTCTTGGGAAGCTGTGACGCTATAACGAGGTCTTTAGCGATGCAACTCAGATTCAGAAAGCATAGGATCGATAACGGGAGCAGGCTTGGATTGATGAAGTGGCGGTGTCGCGCCCCTGCGGCTTGGTACTGGCCGGACTGCACGTCGGCGATTCGTTGGTTCCAGGACATGCACGAAAATTGGCGTTCTCTGGGTATGGAGACCCAGAGGCAATTGGTCTGAATCAGCGACGTGTCGCTGGTGGCTCGTAGCGCGCAAAAGCTAAGCACAAACTGACGCCGGGACAACTCGGTCTTTGCTCGATGCAAGGCATGACGGCCACGCCAGATGGCGTCAAGCCTAGAACTAAAAACGTAGAAGGTCAGTGGCATTGGTGTCGAAATGGTGGCGACGTCGAGTTAGAGAAATACGAGTCTGGCCGAAGAGTGCTGTACGGATAGATCGTCGCTACACTGTGGAATTGGCAAGAACATGGACAAACTTATATATTGGTTGCAGGAGGAACAGCTTCGAAATTTCGGAGATTACTTAGCCGAGTATTTAGTGGATCGAATGTTCCTACGGGTAGCTCGGCATTCTGCGCACGTAAGGGTTATAGGCAGCGCGTTAGCCGATGGATATGTTCCAGATTTGGCGGAGATCCGAACCGGATGCGGAGAACATCTCTGTGGCGAGTCAGTGCCAACTCTGGTCGCCTGGGGTTTAGGTGTACGAGACTTAGGCGGGATTAGCGACGAAGAGCGCCGGAGGGTCGAAATTCTTGCGGTCCGAGGTCCGATCTCGGCTGCGGCGCTACGACTTGAACCAGGTACTCCAATGGGCGATCCGGGGCTGCTGCTTCCCGCGCTTTTTCGGCCGTCATCTTGTCCAGAGGTTGCTGGGAAGTCGGTTTGTGTTCCGCATTTTCTCGACGGGCGGACAAACGCAGCAATACGTGATGCGAGTGGATGTGATCAGGTATTGAGGCCATCTATATGTGGCAATTTTAATGCCATTGAAAAATTCATCAACTCGATCGCCGGCGCCGACTTCGTGCTGAGCAGTTCCCTTCATGCAGGGATTGTTGCATTAGCATACGGTGTCCCTTTTGCGTTCTGGCGGGCTGATGTAATTGACGTGCCGCTGAAGTGGGAAGATTTCGCGGCGTCCGTCAACATCCGTTGTGAATTTGTCAGCAACTTATCGGAAGGGCGACGGCTCTATTGTAATGAGGTGAGGGACTCGATCAGGATCCCATCTCTCTGGCCACTAGTTGCGGCATCTCCCTATCCAATTCGCCCCGATGCACTACTGAAGATATTAAAATACGAACTTAGGAATGAACCCAACGATTGGCTGCAACAGCATATGGCTCAACGTATCGAGTTACTTGAAGCGCACGCGCCTCGATTTGCCGCCATTGCCAATGAAAGCAGACGTATTATATCCGAACTTGACAATAGGAGCCATATTCTTGCTAATAGCATACATGTCTGTGAAATGGAAGAAATTAGGAATGATGGACTGATCCTAGAGGCCAACACAGAAATCTTGGATTTGGAAGCAAAGATTGTCAAACTCGAGAAAGAATTGGCTTCTCAATGCAAAGAGCTTGCGGCCATTAAGGAGAGCACGGCATGGCGCATGGTGGACGTGCTGAGGAAAGTTAGATCGCGAATTCCTCGTCCCCTCTGGTTACTGGTGCGCCGGATGATTAAGGCGGCATATTGGGGAGCGACGCCACACCGAACAGCTGCACGTTTTCGGTTCTTGCGCGCGCGTGCGTTGTCGTCTGCTAGGCCCTCGTTCGGTCTCGGAACCTCCAGCCAAGGTGCAGACGAGAGGCGAATTTTGGTAGCGGACTATCGGATCCCGATGTCCGAAATATCTGCAGGTGAACGTGCCACAGTCGGGATTCTTTCGGACCTTGCCGAGTTGGGGTTCGAGGTTGTCTTTTTGCCTAGTGACATGATTCCGTCGCCAAAACACGAAATGGAACTTGAAGCACTTGGTATTGAAGTCGTGACAAAGGAAAGCGGTTGCGACTCGGCGATTGAATTTCTGAGGACACATGGGCACGAATTTGCAACGTTCTATCTCATTCGCATGGAAGTCGCAGAGAGCATGGTCCCTGCGATCCGAAACGCAGCGCCGAAGGCGCGCGTGATATTTCACGCCCCCGACCTCTATTCGCTCCGTGAGTTAAGGGAGGCGGCGTTGGAGAGAGATCGAAATAAGCACGCGAAAGCATTAGAAACGAGGCGTCGTGAAGCCACGATTATGAAGAGGGTGGACCATGTCGCGATCGTTAGTGGCGACGAGATGCGGTACCTGAGCGCCGAGACTTCGGCTTTAAAGGTGAGCGTCTTTCCGGCGCTGTACGTGCCAGTGGAGAGATCTCCAAGAGGATTCAGCTATCGCAGAGATTTGTTCTATCTCGGGGGCTTTTCGCATTCGCCAAACGTAGGGGCGGTGGGATGGTTTGTGAAAGAGATATGGCCGTCGGTACTCGAGCGGTTGCCATATGCACAGTTTCACATCATCGGCTCGGAAGCGCCGCCGGAGGTGATTGACTTGGGGCGTCACCCGGGCGTGAAGGTAGTGGGATTCGTACCGGACCTGACGGAGGTGTTGGCCCATATGCGGGTTGGGGTTGCGCCTCTGCTCTATGGCGCGGGTATCAAGGGCAAATTGGGCGTTATGATGGGGGCTGGCATTCCATGTGTGTGTACCGACATTGCGTCTGAGGGAATGCATATCCGCGACGGCGTGCATGCTTTGATTCGGAACAATTCTGCGGATTTTGCCGACGCCGTTGTCCAACTATATAATGATGGTGGGCTTTGGGTGCAATTGTCTATGAACGGTCGATTGCTCATTGAAAGACATTTCGGGAGTGCGGCGAACCGAGGATCACTATTACGGCTCCTAAATGCTGCAAGAGCACTCCCGATAAAAGTTATGTTAGGGCATTGGCAAGGCTCGCGACCATGCTCGATTGTTGAATCAACCTCGCGGGGGCGGTTGGATGTTTCGATAATTATTCCGGTACATAATCGATGGAGACAGACAACAACTTGCCTTAACTCGATAATAGAGACAATGAGAGGGAGCGATGTTGATTTTGAGATCATCCTTGCGGATGACGCGTCTGACGATAGTACTGTAGAAGCCGAAATCGTGTTTCCTGGTTTGAGGATTGTCAGAAGTTCTAAGAATCTTGGTTTCCTGAAAAATTGCAATAACGCGTCGAAAGCCGCGCGTGGGGAGTATCTTGTACTGTTAAGTAATGAAATGATAGTTCTACCGGGTTGGCTCGAGAGTCTGAAACGAGTGGCGGATAACGACGCTACCATCGCGATCGCTGGTTCCAAGATTCTTTATCCAAGCGGTGAAATCCTGGAAGCCGGGGGAGGGCTATTCGACGACGGAACGGCGATCAAATTCGGTCGCGGTAGCGATCGCGATGCTCCGATATTTAACCTCAGAAGAGAGGTTGATTACATTGGCTCCGGTTCGATGCTGGTTCGCAAGGCGTTTTGGGATGAAGTCGGCGGCTTCGATGAGCGTTTCAAAAACGGCGGTTGCGAAGATTGCGATCTGGCGATGACGGCTCGCTCCCGTGGAATGCGTGTCTCCTATGAGCCCGCGTCTGAGGTTGTCTATTTCGTGGGCAGCAGTGATGGCGACGAGGAATTGCCGAGTACATATGGCATTCAAAGTAATAGTGTAGAACTCTTACGTGAAAAGTGGCGGGAGGTATTCGCCAAAGATCATGGTCCTGTTGGGCCTTGGCACGTGGTGGCGAGCCGCGCGGAAAGGCGGGCGTCATCCAAGGCAATTGCGCGTCGAAAAGGGGGGAGATTAAATATTTTATATTTCAGTCCGGTTCCCTCGCACCCAACCAACCACGGCAACAGAGCGACTGTGAATCAGTTCGCGACGTCGATGCGTGACTCAGGACATAGAGTGCACTTCGCTTTGCTTGAGAGTTACGACTATGGACCGCATGATCTCGAAGATATGCGCGCAGCTTGGGATACCGTTGATATATTGCCATTCTCCACGTCGATGGATGCGAGTGGAGCTGAAATCCCGTTCGATAGCTGGTATGAAGAAGGTTTAGGAGAACGGATACGTTGTCTTTGCGACAGATACGACATTGATGTCGTGTTTTGTTCATATGTATTCCAATCGAAGCTTTTGGAATTCGTGCCCTCCCACGTGTTGAAGGTTATCGACACACACGACAAGATGGGAAATCGGTTTGAGTTGTTGCGGAAGGCCGGCTTTCCGTTAGAGTTCTTTTCATGTACGCCGCGAGATGAGGGACGTTACCTGAGACGAGCTGATTTGGTAGTCGCTAGGCGGGCGGAGGAGGCTTCATACTTTGATTCCGTTAGAGGGAGCGAAGGAGCGATCGTTATTCCGCACGTCGAGCCGCCGAGATACGTTACAAAACGCTTCGATAGGGTTGTGAAGGTGGGGATTGTGGCGAGCGCAAATCGCATCAATCTAGGTATTGTTAGCGACTTTATTAGCGCAGTTGACCTGCGGCTGGCGGGCGAAAGATGCCCTTTCACAGTCCATGTAGTCGGACAAGTGGCGGATATGGTCCGTGAGATTGCGCCAGGAGCACCTAACAAATTTGATCGGCAGTGGGTTTTGATGCGGGGCTTCGTACCCAACATTGAGGAGTTCTATTCGGAGATCGATTTAGTTGTGGCGCCGGTTATGACTGGCACTGGAATTAATGTAAAAACCGTTCAGGCAATGGCGTTCGGTATGCCGTTGCTAGCTACGGAATGTGGTTCGAAGGGAATTGAAACCGGAGAGGCAATGCATCAGCACAAGGACCTGACTTCCCTTGTGGAGAGTCTGTTTGACTTGCAAATGGCGCCGACCGGTTTGGCGCGTCTCGCGGAGGTGAGCCGAGCCCGTTACACAGAGTTCTACTTGGAGGGGCGGAAGGGATTCGATCGGATCTTTCAGCATCCGATTCTAACTCAGTACATAAACCATTAATCGAAAATCCGGGGCCACGAAAATGACGCTGATTCGCGCACGAGCACCCCTGCGATTAGGCCTTGCAGGTGGCGGTACAGATGTATCTCCGTACTGTGACGTATATGGCGGTTACGTTCTGAACGCGACGATTGACAGATATGCTTACGCAATTATCAGAACTCTAAAAGATCCCATAGTCCGCTTTCATGCAGCAGATCGGGACTGCAGAGAAGAGTTCTCTCTTGATGCCTGGGCGTTCACCGTTGGGCAACTCAACTTGCACCGTGCGGTTTATGCAATGATGGTTCGCGAATATAACGGCGGTCGGCCCCTTGCGGTGGAGATCACGACATTCTGCGATGCACCGCCAGGGTCGGGTTTGGGTTCGTCCTCGACCTTGGTTATTGCGATGGTTCGAGCTTTTGTGGAACTCTTGAACCTTCCGCTGGATGACTACAAAATCGCGAAATTGGCGTTTGAAATTGAGCGGATAGATTGCCGTTTGGAAGGAGGTCGTCAAGACCAATATTCTGCGGCGTTTGGAGGCTTCAATTTCATGGAATTCTACGCGGACGAACGGGCGGTGATTAATCCACTCCGTATAAAGAATTGCATAATTAGCGAAATTGAAGCGTCTCTGATTTTGTTCTATACGGGGCTGTCGCGGGAATCCGCAAAAATTATTTCTGATCAAAGCGCAAACGTAATGGCCGGCACTCAGCAGACGATCGATGCGATGCATCAACTGAAGCAGGAGGCAGTGTTGATGAAGGAATGCTTGTTGCGTGCTGATTATCGAGGCATGGTGGATTCAATGCGGGAAGGTTGGGAGAACAAGAAGCGGCTCGCTAGCTCGGTAACGAATGCGTATATCGACGAAGTATATGAAGCGGCGGTTTCGTCGGGTGCGAGAGCGGGAAAGGTATCTGGAGCTGGCGGTGGTGGTTTCATGATGTTCTTTGCTCCGCCAGAGTTACGGATGGACGTGATGCGTGCTATTGGTCGATTTCATGGTCAGTTGAGCAACTGCCACTTTACTAAGGATGGAGCTTCAGCATGGCGACCGTAACGCGGCGATATGTGGGCGAACAAATGGCAGCGACGAACCGGGTGATGGAACGGATGCTTGCGGATGGTGGTATGCTGGAGGCATTATCCGCTGCGGCCGACGCCTGTGCGGAGGCTTTGCGGAGCGGCGGAAAAATCCTGCTCGCAGGTAACGGTGGAAGTGCTGGCGATGCACAACACATGGCGGGAGAATTCGTCAGCCGGTTCGCGTTCGAGAGACCTGGTCTATCGGCGATGGCGTTGACAACGGATACTTCCATCCTCACCGCAATCGGCAACGACTATGGTTTCGAAATGATTTTTGAGCGTCAGATCCAAGCGTTGGGGCGAGGGGGAGATATCTTCATTGCTTACAGCACGTCCGGCGCGTCTCGTAATATTTTGCGTGCTCTGAAGGAGGCGCGTGGAATGGGGATAAGGACGATTGGCATGACTGGCCTTGGCAGCGCGGAAATGGCATCTCTTTGTGATTTTGTTATTCACGTACCTTCGGATGTAACGCCGAGGATACAGGAGGGGCATCTCGTTCTGGGACACATTTTGTGCGGTGCCGTCGAGGGTTCCATGTTTAGGGGAAAGTCGGAATGACGATGGTGTGCGGAGGGATTGAGGCGATCGTGCTTGCTGGAGGCCTTGGAACGCGTCTTCGGGGGGTTGTTCCCAATTTGCCGAAGGCGATGGCGCCCGTAGGTGGGAGGCCTTTTCTCGAATTCGTGCTGCATGGTTTAGCATCGCGTGGTGTGACCCGGGTGGTGCTTGCGCTCGGTTATCAAGCCGCCGCAATCACGGCCTATTTTGGCAGCGAATTTGACGGGATGGCTATTGTTCACTCTATCGAGGACCAACCACTCGGTACGGGCGGCGCAACGAGATTGGCCTTAGGGCGATGTGAGTTAGAACACGTCTTCGTATTGAACGGGGATACCTACGTTGCGCTGGAGGTTGGGAATGCCGAATTGTGCTGGCGGGCGTGGCGGGAACCGCTGATCGTGGTGCGTGAGGTGGTGGACACTGAGCGCTACGGACGCGTCGAGGCGCGGGATGAGCGAGTCGTCGGCTTTTCCGAGAAGGGGATTTCTGGCCCTGGGTTGATCAATGCAGGCTGTTATGTTTTCCCGAGGAACCTATTGGATGAATTCCCCCTCGGAAGTGCGTTTGCGCTCGAAGCAGACTTTCTCGTCCATGCTGTGCAGCGGCAGCCTTACCGCCTACTGAGGACCGAAGGAATATTTCTCGACATCGGGATACCGACAGATTATTTGCGGGCAGAGACGGTATTGAGGAGGATGATTTAGTCGGTTCTGGCAGGAGGTGTGAGAGATTGTAAACAGAGTAAGGAATAAGTGCGCCGCACCTGGGTGCTCGATTTTCGTCGATGGAGGTGAGAGGAAATGTCAGGTCTATCGCGAAGCGATGTTGAGAAGATTCTTTCGCGTTATTTCGTGAAGGGAGAACGTTCGGAAGACATATTTCTGGCATCGGAGCCGGAGTTGGACGTGGATGTCACCATTGTTTCTCAGATTCTGGAACAGGATATGCACGATCCGGATTTTATTATCTTCAAGCACTTCGTAGATCCAAGCACGACGATTCTTGATGTTGGCGCAAATTTCGGCTACTCTGCCACGTCGATTTGGAAGTCAGGCTCGAAGGCTTCGGTGGTGTCGTTTGAACCGATTGGGGGGTTTTCTTCTATTCTGTCCGCGCTTGGTGACCGAGTCAATAGAACGGGCCGATGGAAGATATTTGGCCGAAAGCGATTTGAACACCAAACAATGGGAGTTTCGGACCGGGAAGGAGAAATTACGTTTCACACGTCGGTTATAAATGGGCGAATTCATTCCGCTCTAACGACTGCTTCTGCCTCTCCAGACATTCCCTCATATGTTTGCAATACGTTCAACTATGTTGAAGCGTATATAGGAGAGATCAATTCGTTCAAGATGCATTCTTTCACGGCTCGGGTGACCACAATCGATGGTTGGATCGCATCCGGGATATCGAAGCTGAAAAGTCAGAAGATCGTCGCGATAAAAATCGATGTTGAGGGCTATGAGGGGCATGTGCTTGGGGGGGCATCTGATCTGTTGGAGAGGGATAAACCGCTCGTTTTGGCCGAGTGCGGGCACGTCACTCAACGTGTCATTAGGGAAGCATTTGATCATGGTTACGTTTTTGGCGAACGCATTCACGATCAACTGGTTGTTTCGGTAGAGCCAACCAAAAACGTGAACGGATTTTTCATTCACCCTGATATGGTCCCTTACTACAATCGGATTGGTTTGATGAGTGGCGTTGTTCGGCGGGGCCTTGGGAGTTAGATTGTGGGGATGTGGTGACTATTGGCGGTCCTATGTGATGCGCGCTGTCTTATGAGAGTGTTCAGAGCGGTGGTAGGACGGGGGGTACTTACGGCACGATTTTGTATCGGGCGAAATTGGCAGGGAGAAGGGTTTGAACGTCTGTTCAATCGTAAGATAGAATCACAACTTGGGCTGAGGATCAGACCGTCATTGATGATGGTAGCTTTGTTTGAGCAAAGGAGGCGGATCATCGAGATTGCTATGTGTGGCGTGCGAAGTCGTAGGACGATCAGTTCGACCCTTAGAAAACGCCTTTGATATTTTCTGTAGTTGATCGCGGGAGAAGCATAGAATTGTGCAATTTGGTGTTGTTGCCAACATTATGGGGTGCCCTATGACTAGCTTCATCTGCTAGTGTCGGGTTTAGAGTTTTTTGAGGGAAGCATGCTCTCGGTTAGAGGAAGATGAAAATGTCGAAGCCTTTGGTGTGGGTTGGAATTCATGATCATGCTGATGGCGCGCCGAGATGGCTCGACTCGAGCGTTTCCTATACGTGGCTTCGGGCATTTGAGAGGGTATCGGATATTCGAGCTATTGCGTACCTTCGCGAGCATCACTATTGCCGCGACATTGATTCGCCCATTCGCGGAGTATATTATCGGTTTCGAACGAGTGGCATCGAGCAATGGGTTCCTGACATTGTATTAGAGCGGCCGGATCTGATACTTTACAATGTTTGTTATTATGCGGATGGATTGGGTGCAGTCGAAAAACTCCGAGAGGCGCTTCCGGGAGCAGTTCATGTGGTCCGGATTCATCATCAGGTCAACTATTTGGCTGCACAACAAGGATTTCGAGAATTCGTGAATGCCTGTGATGTCGCAATCGCGCCGACTAGTCGCCAGGTGCAAGATGTTTACAATCTCGGCTTTATCGGCCCGGTGTTCTATTTGCCTTTCGGGGTGAATCTGGAGGGCATGAGACAAGGGAGGTTGGATTGGGCTACGCGGGGAATCGATCTTTCGTCGGCGGCGGATGGCCACCCGGCTCGAAACCGCTTGTTGGTAGAGTCAGTATTTGAGAATCTTAGGAAGCGCGGTCGCCGAGTTGAAAATTTCCAGGGGTTAACGTCGAAGACGCTCGCGGGAAAACTGGGCAATACGAAGGTCTTTTGGCAGACTTCGCTAACGGAGGCAAGTGGCTCGCGAATCCTTCCGGAGGCAATGGCTGCTGGTTGCTTTCCTGTGGTTTTTCAAGAATGTTCGTCTACCGTGGAATTGATTGAGGCGCACCGGACCGGGACCGCCCTGACGAGTGGTATTCGGTACGATTTCGCGACGAAGGTTGCGGTTTATCCGGACGGAGTTGTTGAGTCCTTAACCGAAAAGGTGGATGAAATTATCTGTAAGGTTGTTGCCAGTCCTTCCTACACCGCTCCGCCGATGTCTGCCGATTTTGATGAGATCTGTGAGATCGGGAGGCTGAACGAGATTCTTTGTGAATGTGGAGAACGTGTACCAAAGCTCTGTGTGAGACGACGATTGTTGATGAAGCTGCCCGTTGATAACGAAGGCTACGCATTCAACCCAGCGATCTGCCGTACTGAAATCGGTTTGCTATGCATCTACCGACACGTCGATCGGGACGGTGTAAGGAGCCTGCGCCGTACCATTCTTGACGATGCGTATTCGGCAAGGGAATTTTCTGTTTGGTCGTCTGAGATGAAATCCCGTGGTTGTCCAGCGGATTGGTACGCTGATCCTCGCATTTTTCGAGGGGATGGAAGGTATTTTCTTACCTTCAACACTGGGCATTCCGAGACACCGAACAACATCTTCCTTGCTGAAATCGACGCGTCTGGCGCGCCGATTTCGAAGGCGCGCAGGTTGGTGAAGTCGGATGGACGCAGAGATATAGAGAAGAATTGGGGATTTTTCGTTTGGTCGGGAAGGATGTTTGCCCTCTATTCTATTTCGCCATTTACTGTTCTTAGTATTGATTTTAAGGATCATGAGGCTATCGCGCGGCCGTTTGCGGAACATGCATGGGACGCCGATGGTTACGAGGATCTGTTCGGGGAACTGCATGGAGGAGCGCCTCCGGCGATGTTGGGAGACTGCGGATTTGTGGTCGCGCAGTCTAACGTTTGTCTGCCTAATGATCAGCGAATTTATCGAGGGTCTTTGGTTGTTTTTGAAGCTGTACCGCCGTTCCGGCCGCTCGAAATTTCGAAAACGCCACTATTTCATCTTGGAGTTAGCGAGTGTCAGGTGATGCCGCAGTGTCAGTTGAATCCGGGAATACGGGAGTGCCTGTATCCATCGGGCGCCGTGATTGGCAAGGAGGGTACGGAACTGGAGATTAGTTATGGGATTAACGACTATAGGAGTGGTATAAGAGCATACGCTATTTGCGATTTCAAACCGCACTTGAGGCCGATCAATTTGGTGTCATCGCTGACTTCTGAGGTGGAGGGGAATCCGATCGCTGGCACGTTGGGGCGGGTTGAGTCGAAGTCGTTTCTTGGAGGGCTAATTTCCAAGGCACTTGGATTTTGGTAATTGTGGGAGTGTGACGAACGTGAGTTGGTCGGGAGTACGTTGCTCGATATCTTGGGCGGCGCTGAGCGAAGGCCGAGACCAAACGTATCACGAAATTGGTTTTGGTTTTGGCGCAGGGTCGATTGGGGTATGGTGCATTCGTTGTCGGGAAGGGCAACGGGGGTAGAGTTAACCGTGAATTGGCTTGGGAAAGCCCTTGGTTAATCAGAGTTTTTGTTGGGATTCCTGATCGCCGGAACGGGAGAATTTCGGAAAGTCATTGTTCAGAAAGAGACTTGTCGATTGCGGCATTCTTGAGGGGACGTCGAGGCCATTTGGGTTGTCGTGGTGAGAAATCCGTGAAGTGCTTGTCGGGCGCAATGGCTTGTTGACTTGGATCATCGTATTGACATTTGGTTCCGGCACTTACTGGCTTTTGTTTTTTCGACTTTTTGCGGGTCCGAGGGAAATGCGCGTTGGATTTGTTGCACTATATTCTTGGCGACCTCACGTCGAACATCTGGCCTATTTGGGCAATCTGGTGTCGGAGGCCGGGCATGAGGCGGTTTATCTGACCTGCGATGGGGACCTGCCCACCTGCTATACCCGCGAATTTCGCCCTGGGAGGAGCCAGATGCTGGAATGTGGGATGTGCCGGGCCAGCGGGATCAGGTCCTATGTTGCTCAAGGGGTTAGCTCGATCGGGTCAATGCGTTTGAAGCGCTTGCCGACCGAGAAGGCGCCGTTCGGGGAGGGCTGGGGGGCATCCAGCGCTGGCACGATCGGACGTTTTGAATCAAATGAGGATTACGAAAGCAGCGAATTTGCGGCGCTGCGGAATCGGCTGAACGCCACAGCGGCAGAATGTTTTGAGGCGGCGCGAGCCTGGATCCGGCGGGAACGAATCGGGGCCATTGTCCTTTTTAATGGGCGATTGGATGGCTTGCGGGGGATCCTGGAGGCGGCGGCGGCAAGTGGCGTGCGTGTGGTCTCCATGGAACGCAGCTGGTTTGGCGATGGGCTGCAGCTTCTTCCTGACGAAAATTGCCAGGGGCTGAAGTCGATCCACCGGATGGTCCGGCGCTATGCGACGGCTCCCTTGACCCGCACGGAGGCGTTGACCGCAGCGCGTCTGATGGCGCCACGGTTTCTGCGGGGGGAGACCAAGGACGGGCGGGCAAACCGGGTGAGACCCTGGCCGGTCGGGGACGCCAGACACAAGATTCTGCTGGTTCCTGGCAGCCGGAACGAGGTCTGGGGCCACCCGGATCACGAGGATGGCTGGAAGAATCGCACAGAGGCCTTTGATTCGATCATTTTCCGATTCGGCCTCAGTGCGTCGGATCTGGTGCTGCGGGCGCACCGGAGCTGGGCCGAAGATAGGGGGGCGCAGAGCGGAGAACGCTCGGAACGGTATTATCGGGAGTGGGCCGATGCCCGCGGCATTCTGACGGTTGGCAGCCGTGATCGGACCAGTACCCTGGGTTTGATCGACCAGGCGGATCTTGTGGTGGTGTTCGGCGGCAGCGCCGCATTTGAGGCGGGAGTGCTCGGCAAGCGGATCGTGAATCTTACCCCCTCGATTTACCAGGAAGCTGGAATCGCGGAAAACGTCTATTCGCCAGCACAAATCCCGGCGCTCGCTCCATTGGGACAGGTTTCGGCGTTCGACCCCACCCCTGACATCGTCGCCCGCACACTGCGCTTCATTTACGTCTGTGCCCATCGACTGCCGCGCTACACGTCTTTTGTTCGCTGTCTTTCTCCGACCGCATTCCGGTATCTTCAGGGGGCGGATCCAAAACCCCTGATGGATCTGATCGAGACCGGTAATCTTGTCGCCGATGACATTGAAATCGCCGGGGACACCCGCGACGAAAGCGGGGTCGTGGAAATGCTCATGCAGCGGCGCTGGGGGGAGATCGAGGATCCTGAACCCGATCAGACCGAGCGGGAATCCCTCATCCTCCAGCGTCGGTCGCTCTACCGTTTCGTCGATAGAGTGCCGTGGCGAATGGACCGCTGCGACCGCGGGGACGCCTGAGGCGGTTCGGGATCGGTCAACGGTCAACGGGGCTGTTTACCAGGTTTCAGGACGGGGTTTGGTGAACAGCGCAGAACCCTGACCGACTTTCCGGGCGGTCCTGGGACCTCACGAGCCGCCAGCCATCTCGACGATGGACGCGCCAGTTGGATGGGCCGCCGTATTTGATCGCGTTCTGCTCCATTTCTGCGCAATACGCTGGCGCAGTTTCGGCTGTCCGTTGTCCAGCCTCCGTCCCGATCGTCATCCATTACAGATTACAGCGGCAGGCAGCTGGCGCGGGGTGAGCATCGGGTGGCGGATGAAAGCCGGATAACGTGTCACGTGTCGTGAGGCCGGAGGCTTCCGCCCGCGTCATGATGCATGATGCTCGCCTTCACCTGAAGGCTGATGATGGATGATGCGCAATTTGAGCGCTTGGCGCTTGGCCGAGGGTTGAGTTCCAATTGCCCCCCGCCAGACTGGGCTTCTCTATCCGGAAGGTGGCTTTGCCAGACCAGCGACCTGGGCAATGTGGGGTGTGGGGCTGGCCTGGCCATTGGGCTCCAACGCTGCTGATCGACGGCAGCTGAGTCGAAAGGAGTGGCGCCCAGGATGTCACCGCAGTTGCGGTACCGATCGCCGACCTTCGGCTCGCTCTGAACCGATCGCCACTTTGCCTATCTTGAGAGCGCAGCGGAACGTGTCATTGAAAATCCAGCGCGAAGCCAATTTTCTAACGATTCAATATAAGCCGGGAAAACGCAATTACTCGTAACAATTAACAGGTGAGTAATTGTTAAATCCGGTCACCAATCAGCTGATGCTCGTGCGAAAGCCAATCTGGCGTACTCGACCTGCAAAAGATCACCGAAACCCGAACTGTCGTTGGAAACCGTAGACAACTCTTTGGATTGGACGGGTTCCTGGGGGCATCAGGTTGACACTGGAGGGGCCGAACTCTAAGGCCCATCATTGGGTGAGCTATCTTCTGATTTGGGAAAACAGAGTTCTGCTGGAAGGATTTTTTGACGGGCGGCGGTCCTGCGTGGGGTGGGGCGTCGGAATTCGGAAGCTCAGACGTGAACGTCAGATCTGGGTGATCGTGCCGGGCTCTGGCAGCAGCTTTCGGGAAATCTGTGAGATCTTGGGGGGGGGCGCAGAATGCCAGTTGAAGTCCGGGAGCTTGAAATCGCCGAGGTGAAAGTCCTGAACCCGAAGAAATTCGGTGATCACCGGGGATTCTTCTCGGAGGTCTACAGCCGCAAGGCGCTAGCCGACGTTGGCATTGACGTCGAGCTGGTCCAGGATAACCATTCGCTGTCCTCAAAACGCGGCACAGTACGCGGTTTGCATTTTCAGATACCGCCGCTAGCCCAGGCCAAACTTGTGCGGGTCGTGAGAGGCGCCATTCTTGATGTCGCGGTCGATTTGCGACGGAATTCCGCAAGCTTCGGGAAGCATGTGTGTGCCGTCATCTCGGAGGACGATTGGAACCAGATTTTCGTCCCGGTTGGCTTCGCGCATGGTTTCATAACCATAACGGACGAGACCGAGGTTCTGTACAAGGTGAGCAATATCTACTCCCCGGAGCACGAGCGGGGCATCCTCTGGAACGACCCGAAGCTCGGGATCGACTGGCTGCAGAGGGGAGCCAGCGAAATTTCCGCAAGAGACCTGGCCTGGCCGGCCCTGGGCGACGTGGCGGAGCACTATTTCTGATAGATCTGGGGGATCGCACAGTGAAATTGCTGGTGACAGGCGGAGCGGGTTTCATCGGTTCGGCCGTGGTACGGCGTTTCGTAGCGCAGGCAGGCGTCAGCGTGATCAACGTTGATGCCCTTACATACGCGGGGAACGTGGATTCGCTGGCAGATGTCGGGCAGGAACCGAACTATTCCTTTGTTCGGTCCGACATCTGTGATCGCGAGCGGATGGTTGAGGTATTCGCCCGACACCGGCCCGACGCGGTCATGCACCTTGCCGCCGAGAGCCATGTTGATCGATCGATCGATAGCTCAGGCGATTTCATTCGCACCAATGTCGTGGGCACGCACACGCTTCTTGAGGTGACGAAGGGATATTGGATGGAACTGGAGGGAAGTCGGAAATCGCGGTTCCGGTTTCATCACGTGTCGACGGACGAGGTCTACGGCGAACTCGGTGAGGAGGGCGCGTTCACAGAAGAGACGCCTTATTCTCCAAATTCGCCCTATGCTGCGAGCAAGGCCGCGTCGGATCATCTGGCGTGGGCTTGGCACCGAACCTATGGCATGCCGGTCCTGATCAGCAATTGCTCGAACAATTATGGGCCGCGCCAGTTTCCGGAAAAGCTCATTCCGTTGACGATCCTCAACGCCCTGGAGGGGCGAGCACTGCCGGTCTATGGTCGCGGTGACAACGTCAGGGATTGGCTCTATGTGGAGGATCACGCTTCCGCGCTGGAACTGGTGATCCGGGAGGCGAAGCCGGGCGACAGTTACAACATCGGCGGCGGAACGGAACAGCGCAATATCGACGTGGTGCGGGCGATCTGTGCCGTGATGGATGAACTGGCTCCGAAGCCATATAGGCACGCCGCCCTGATCACCTTCGTGACGGACCGTCCGGGGCACGATTTCCGCTACGCGATAGACGCCGGGAGAATTTCGAAGGCGCTTGGCTGGAAAGCGCAAGAGACCTTTGAATCGGGTCTGAGGAAAACCGTGCGGTGGTACCTCGACAACCGGGCGTGGTGGGAGCGCATCCGATCCGGGGTTTACAGAGGCGAACGTCTGGGTGTGGCGGCATGATCAAACGCAAGGGAATCATTCTCGCCGGGGGCTCGGGAACCCGGCTGCATCCAACGACTGTAGCGGTGTCGAAGCAGTTGCTGCCGGTGTACGACAAGCCGATGATCTATTATCCGCTGTCGACACTCATGTTGGCGGGGATTCGGGAGATTCTGATCATCTCGACGCCGCAGGATCTGCCGCTGTTCGAAAAGCTGTTCGGCGATGGAGCGCAATGGGGCCTGGCACTGAGCTATGCCGAGCAGCCGTCTCCGGACGGCTTGGCCCAGGCATTTCTGATCGGGGAGCGCTTCTTGGGAGGAGACCCCTCTGCACTGATCCTCGGCGATAACATTTTCTACGGGCACGATTTGACGAGCGTGGTTCGGAGAGCGAACGAACGTGACAGTGGGGCGACGGTTTTCGCGCATCACGTTCAGGACCCTGAACGCTATGGGGTGGTGAGTTTCGGCGACGATGGCAGAGCAACCTCCATTGAGGAAAAACCGAAGCGGCCGAAGTCCAACTTCGCAGTGGTCGGCCTCTATTTCTACGACGAGACAGTCGTGCAGTATGCACGTGAGCTGGCGCCGTCTGCTCGCGGGGAATTGGAGATCACGGACCTCAATCGCCGTTATCTTGCCGAGCGCTCTCTGCATGTCGAGGTGATCGGACGAGGATTTGCCTGGTTTGATGCCGGCACACATCAGTCACTGCTTGATGCAAGCCAGTTCGTGGCGACGCTTGAGGGACGTCAGGGGATTCAGATTGCCTGTCCCGAGGAGATCGCCTGGCGATGGAATTGGATTGATGGTGAGCAGCTGGAGCGCCTTGCTCTTCCTCTGAAGAAGAGTGCCTACGGAACCTATCTTCAGTTTCTCCTCGAGTCAGAGGAGGGCGGATTGAGCTGAATGATGCGCAGCAGGGCGTTGGGAGCCGCGGCCGGTGTCGGGTGTGAGTCAAAGGGGGAGGGTGTGACCCGGACTGCCGTGCGGGGCGGCACAGAGTGTAACGACGGGGTGGGGCCTGCGGGGATTGCATGGTATTGCTGAACAATATCGGGAGATCACACTTTCTCTGGTCGCTCGGCAGGAGATTGCCCATTGGGTTAAAACGGAGATTGCGAGGTTTGGCATCATGTTTCGGAGGTGGCATCTCCTACGAACGATGGGTGAAGAAATTCGACACATTGACGGCAGCGGATTGTGCTAAAATTCGCTCTCACATCGCCATCATGGCATACCGCCCACTCATTTCAGTCGTGATGCCCGTTTTCGAAACGCCTGAATGGGCGTTGAAGGAAGCAATAGAGAGTGTGAAGGGGCAGATTTACGAAAACTGGGAGCTGTGTGTCGCTGACGATGCCTCGGAGAGTCGCCACGTTGCGGACGTGCTGCGAGCGAAAGCGCGTGAAGACGGAAGGATTCGATGGCTGCGTCGTGAGAAAAATGGAAACATTTCGGCGGCGTCAAATTCGGCACTGGCGATCGCGTCCGGTGAATTCGTGGCATTGATGGACCACGATGACGTTCTCTCGGCCGATGCGCTCTATGAGGTCGTTGCGGCATTGAACGAAAATCGCGAGCTGGATATCATTTATAGTGATGAAGACCAGATCGACCGGAAGCGGCGTCGGCATACGCCACATTTCAAAACGGACTGGAATATTGATCTGTTGCTTGGCTGCAATATGATCAGCCATCTCGGTGTCTATCGACGATCACTGATCGAACGCGTGGGTGGTTTTCGGGAGGGTTTCGAGGGCAGTCAAGACCACGATCTGGCGCTGCGTTGTTCGGCGTTAACCTCGGCGGAACGGATTCATCACATTCCGGCAATCCTGTACCACTGGCGGCGCGACTATGGGCCTTCCTCCTTCTCCGAGCGACATCTGCGGGCTTGCGCGGATGCCTCCCGGAGGGCAATCGTGGAACACTTGGTGCGACGAAATGAATCGGGTGTTGTTGCGCCGCATCCGATGTTGCCTGGGTTTATTCGTGTGTCGCGAGCAGTCCCGGCAGAGGCGCCGCTGGTTTCACTCGTTATTCCGACGCGCGATCGCGCGGACCTCCTGGAACGGTGTGTGGACGGCATTCTGCATCGGACGGACTACCGCAATATCGAGGTGCTGATTGCGGATAACGAAAGCATGGAAGCTGAAACGCTCAGTCTTTTCGCTCGGCTGGCGAACGACGCGCGCGTGAAAATCATCTCCTGTCCGGGAGTTTTCAATTATTCGGCAATCAATAACCTGGTGGTTTCGCGAAGCAAGGCGCCCATTGTGGGCTTGATCAATAACGACGTTGATGTGATCGACGCCGGCTGGCTATCGGAGATGGTGTCGCTGGTAGTGCTGCCCGACGTGGGTGTGGTGGGTGCAAAACTTCTTTATCCGAACAATCGTGTCCAACACGCCGGTGTCGTTCTTGGAGTTGGCGGCGTTGCTGCGCACATGGGCCTTGGTTTGCCGCGAGATGCCGGCGGGTATTTCGGCAGGAATCTGATGCGATCGGCGGCCTCGGCAGTCACGGGAGCGTGCTTGCTGGTGAGAAGGTCCGTCTATCATGAGGTGGGTGGCCTGGATGAGGAGAATCTGCCGGTGGCGTTCAACGACATTGATTTCTGTATGAAGGTTCTGGCGCGGGGATACCGCAATGTCTGGACGCCGCATGCGGAGTTGTATCATTACGAGTCGGCGAGCCGCGGGCCAGATACAGAAGGGGAGAAGGTGGTGCGGTTCCGAAAGGAGGTTGAGTTCATGTCGAAAAAATGGGGAGACAGGTTGATGCGGGACAGGTTTTATAATGAGAATCTTTCGCTTGATGCTGGGAGGATCTTTCAACCCGGAGTTCCGCGACGGCGGAAGGGTTGGCGTTGATCGTGTGCGGGGCAGATGGAGAGCGGTGGAGGCACAAATTCCGGAATTGTAATTACTCACCCCTTTCGGCATTATATTGCCGGCATCTCAACGTAGTTGGTTTGTAGTAGCGCTGTTGCGCGAGCGATCTTTTTCAAACTCGTCGGCACGCCGGAGTGGGACAGTGTGTTCAAACCTGACATCTGACATTCTGTAGGTGAAAACGCGGCGGAAGGGGTACCCCGGAGAGCAGACGATCTTTGATCTTTCGTAACTGCCCAGGTCCCAGCCCGAAACGGGTGGAATTGGCGGTCAGGCGGCTTGGGCTGGTGGCGCGTGGAGCCACCGAGCGGTGCGCCGGGTTCGGTCTCACCAGCCCGCCTGGAATTGGCCGCGCGGGGGGCTTGTCGACGGCGCATCGACTGCCCGGGATGGCGCGGACGATCTTTTCCAGCTCGAATTTGTTCCGCGCCGCAGCGCGGCGACAGCCGGCTTCTGGGCGGCGCGGCGCGCGCCTCGACGGCAAGGCTGGAGGCACCCGAGCCCAGGCACCGGCGATGACCGGGACCTTGGCGCGTTCTGCTTGAGCTGTCTGATGGCGGCGCGGGTTCAGGCCGGCTGGGCCGCCGGTGGAGCCTGAGCATCCGGGACCGGAGCCTTGAGGGCTTCCAGGGTCTTCCTGACCGCTTCGATCAGCGGGGCGGATTCGGAGGCCAGCGTCTCGAGGATATCCCAGCCGAGCTTTTGCGCCGTTGAGATGACGGACCGGATGATGGCGAAGTCGTCCGCTCCCTGCTGGGACCGGAAGCCGCCGGAAATTTTCGTTTTCAGCTTCATCATACGCACGTCCCGCTCGGCCTGGTTGTTAGTAAACGGAACCGAGAAGTCGTGAATGAAGCGTAGCACATCCTCCCTGCGGTGATCCAGGCGCAGGAGGAGGTTATGGCCGGTTCGACGTGGTGCGCGGCAGCCCTTGCGTTTGGGCTCAAGCGGCGGCAATCCCTCGTGCCAGGCGAGCCCTTGGGCGACGATAGCGGTATAGCGCCGCTCGATCAGAGCGATCAGCCGCGCATCAAGCGCAATCCCGCGATCCCGCGCCAGATTTACGGCATGGCAGGCTCGCCGCAGAAGGGTCTGCAGCCGGCGTGCCCACTCCTCCTTCTTCCTTCTCAATCTCGACCAGGGCTTTCAGCTCGCGCAAATGGTGGGCGTTGCACAGGGCGTTCAGGACACCGGGCATCGTGTAGTACGTCTTCCAGTGGTCGTGGACAATGATCCCCAGTACTCCCTGCAGCAGGCTGCCACGGTTGGAGACGCGATAAAAGGTGAGAAGCGTCGTGCAGGCCACGTGCAGCCAC
>Ga0123357_10001363_pt1 | contig 25829 bp, 17 predicted proteins | sample TergutEmb28metaG_FD_89873 | JGI IMG/M metagenome (GOLD analysis project Ga0123357, IMG submission 89873) | Embiratermes neotenicus P4 segment gut microbial communities from Petit-Saut dam, French Guiana - Emb289 P4 | ecosystem: Host-associated > Arthropoda: Insects > Digestive system > Gut ...
CAGTCCGCGTCGGGTTGGTTATCGCTTGACGTTTAGCAGGATCGCCTACTTTACGTTCGCCGTTATCTAAAAATGCGACAATCGAAGGAGTTGTCATTTTGCCTTCGCTATTCGGAATAACGACGGGTTTGTTTCCTTCCATAACTGCCACACAAGAGTTGGTAGTTCCTAAGTCAATTCCAATTATTTTTCCCATAATTTTTTGTTGTTTAATTGTTTATATTTTTTTATTTTATTTTCTGTGAATACACGTTAATAAAATTAGCAAATGCTGTGCCACGCAAAATAAACGCTCAATTTACTGACTAAATGTCATGTTCCTTTATGGAAGGCGCTTAATTTACCGGTAACAAAATTCTTTCATTTATAAAAAATAATCATTCTTTGCGCTAATATCATTGAAAAATGACTACCTTAGCGGCAATAAATCCATTTTTTTATATGAAAAAACATTTGATTAAAATTGCTATGGGATTGTTATTCCCTTGCTTATTGCAGGCTCAGATTGCACAGCCTAAACATGATTTATTAAAGGATAGAGTGCTGTATACCGTAGGATACAGTCACCTCGATTCCGAATGGAATTGGGATTACCCAACAACCATTAACGAGTATATCAAAAATATTATGACGGAAAATTTCCATCTGTTGGACAAATATCCCGACTATGTGTTTAATTTCACCGGATCGCGCCGGTACGAGATGATGAAAGAGTATTATCCCGATCTCTATCCCAAAGTGAAGGAGTATATTCATCAAGGCCGATGGTTTGTATCGGGTTCTTCCGTAGATGAAGGGGAAGTCAATATTTCTTCATCCGAATCATTGATACGGCAAGTACTGTATGGAAATCTATTCTTCCAAAGGGAATTTGGAAAGACAAGCTTAGATTACATGCTTCCCGACTGTTTCGGATTTTTGGCCAATACGCCTTCTATTTGGAATCACTGCGGATTGCTGGGTTTCTCCACTCAAAAGCTTACTTGGCGTTCTGCCATGGGAGTTCCTTTCAATGTAGGTATCTGGAATGGTCCCGATGGAAAAGGAATCATTGCAGCGCTGAATGCCACCGATTATACAGGCAGTGTGGTTCCACGCCTCGACTTGGATCCCGACTGGAATAAACGTCTTGATCAAAACCAGGAAAAATACGGCATTTCTTTCGACTATCGCTATTACGGGGTTGGCGACCAGGGTGGTGCACCGCGTGAAAGTGATATAAAAAATGCCATCGGAAGTTTACATAACAAAGACAGCCGGTTGAAAGTTATTCTTACCTCTTCCGATCAAATGTACAAAGACATTACACCCGATGTACGTCAAAAACTTCCTGTGTATTCCGGTGATTTATTGCTGATAGAACATAGCGCCGGCTCCATGACTTCGGAAGCATACATCAAGCGACTGAACCGGAAAAATGAGTTGTTGGCGCAAAATGCGGAACAGTTGGCTTCGATCGTTGATTGGACGGGAAGAGTAACGTATCCTTTCTCAAAGTTGAATCCGGCATGGGAACTTGTGCTGGGAAGTCAATTCCACGATATACTTCCCGGGACAGCAATCCCTCGCGCTTATGAATTTGCCTGGAATGATGAATTTATTGCCGCAAACGGATTCGCTTCCGTATTGACGGGTTCGATGAAAGAGCTTTCTTCATTCCTCGATACGCAAGGCAAGGGACGGTCGGTCGTTGTGTATAACCCGGTCGCACGCAATCGGGAAGATGTAGTCGCTGTTGAAATGGAATACGGCAAATTACCTCAAAGCGTACAGGTTTTCGACGGTAAAGGAAACGCTGTACCTACACAAATTACCGGTTCGAATGGAAATAAATTAAAGCTTCTCTTCCTGGCAAAAGTTCCATCCATGGGTTGTGCCGTATTTGATGTGCGTGAAACTTCCGCTCAAGGGGCAAAATCTACTCTGTCCGTACAGAATAATACATTAGAAAACAGCTATTACAAAGTTACATTGGGGGATAATGGCGATATCACGAGTATCTATGACAAACTGGCGAAAAAAGAGCTGCTGGCTTCACCGGCAAGCTTGGAATTCCGTCATGAAGCTCCGGAACAATGGCCGGCATGGAACATGGATTGGAACGATCGCAAGAAGCCTGCATTGGGTTATATGAATGAATCGCCTTCTTTGCGGATCGTAGAACAAGGCCCGGTTCGCGTTGCCATTGAAGTCAAACGGCAAGGGATGAATTCTTCGATCACACAAATCGTAAGCTTGGCAGCAGGAGAAGCCGGAAAACATGTGGAAGTCGCCAATGTGTGCGATTGGCAATCACAAGGCGTCAGCTTGAAAGCCGACTTCCCGCTGACGGTAAGCAACCCGAAAGCAACCTACAACTTAGGCGTAGGCGCTATTCAACGCAATAACGACGATAGCGTGAAATTTGAAGTCCCGTCGAAAGAATGGTTCGATTTGACAACTGTTGATAACAGCTACGGAGTCTCCATTTTGGAAGATTGCAAATACGGTTCGGATAAGCCTGCCGATAATATATTGCGGCTGACGTTGCTCTATACGCCCACATCCAAAGATTGGTTTTTGCATCAATTGACCCAAGATTGGGGAGAACATCAATTCCGTTATGGTATTTACGGACATAAAGGTGATTGGCAACAGGGACTTTCGCAATGGCAGGGAAAAATGTTCAACCAACCGTTGCTTGCTTTTGAGACGACAGAACCATCCAAAGGTACGTGGGGTAAAGAAATATCGTTCTTATCCGTTAACAATCCGCAAGTGGGAGTAATGGCATTTAAAAAGATGGAAAACGGCGATTATTACGCAATACGTGTCAACGAATTATCGGGGAAAGACCTAAGCGGAATTAAAATGACGCTGCCCGGAAAGATTGTGGATGCCTATGAGATCAATGGACAAGAGCAACGCATCGGCAATGCCGGTTATTCGGGAAACGATTTAACATTCGATCTGTCGCACTACACCATCAAGAGTTTTGCCGTGAAATTGGCTCAACCGCCGATTACCGCTCCATCCATCGAACAAGCAAGCGTTGCGTTGCCTTATAACCAGGATGTCATGAGTTTTGACAACAATCGCGATGACGGCGATTTCTCCATGCGTTCGAATCTGCCGGCCGAGTTGGTTCCTGATGTGATAACGAGCGAAGGCATTCGATTCCAAATGGGAAGCAGGGAAGATGGAAAAGACAATGCCGTTTCCTGCCAAGGACAGGAAATCGCTCTTCCCGAAGGAAATTACTCCACCATTTATCTTTTAGCTGCAGCGAACAGAGATACGCAAAGTGATTTTACGGTAGGTAATCAAGTTTGTCCGTTGAAGGTTCAACAATGGGAAGGATTTATTGGACAATGGTATGCCCGCCAGTTTGCCAAGGATGAAATTACAGTGACCGGCATTAACTCTCCCTTTGTAAAAAAAGACAATATCGCCTGGTTTGCATCTCATATTCACCAAAGATATCCTTCAAAAAACGAAGCGTATCACTATGGCTATTTGTATAAATACGCTTTACCGGTTCCTGAAGGAGCAAAGAAATTGGTATTGCCCAATAATAAAGGAATTAAGATTTTAGCCATCACGGTCGCTAAGGGAAGTAAAGAAAATGTAATGCCTCTCCAACCGTTGTACGATGACTTTCAAGGCTGTAAGCCGGTAAAATTACTGAGTCTATCGAAATAACCTTTGGGTGTGAATAAGGGAACTGTTAAACATGATCAAACGCAAGCGTGAAGACAGTTCCCTTTCCTTGTTGGGAATCCACCGAAACCGTACCGTCGTGAAGTTTAACAATCCGTTCCACAAGCGTCATTCCTATACCGTTCCCTGTCGAAAAGTAACGGTTCCCGCCTCTGAAAAACGGAGTAAATATCTGTTTCATATCCTCGCGTGAAATGCCGATGCCCGTGTCGGAAAAACGAATAAAAATTTTTCCGCTCAAAAACGAAATCTCTACCTTCGAGCTGTGATTATTAGAAAATTTGCAATTATTCTCCATCAGATTGACAAAAGCGGTACGGAGCAAATATTCATTTCCATTAATAGTCGCCATACGGTCGTCGTCGGTGTAATCGCCGAAAATCAAATCGACATTGTAGTCGTCGCGGGCTTTCATCACCACAGCGCTTGCATCTAAGAGCGCTTCGTCCAAACGAACAGAGGACATTTTAATCTGGTCGGTATGATAGCTCACCTTCGCCATATCCATCAGTCCGTTAGAAAGTTTTTCAATATTCCGGGCATCGGCAAGGGCATTCTCGACTACCTTTCTATAATCCTCATTTGAACGTTCTTTGTGAAGCGACAATTCCAACTCGGCAATCAGCGCCGCCATTGGAGTGCGCAATTCATGCGAAACATTGCTGACGAACATTTTTTGCGAATCAAACGACTTTTCAAGACGGTTGAGCATATCGTTAAAAGTTGTCGCCAACTCCCCTATCTCATCTTTCGTATTGTCAATTTCGACGCGTTTGCTCAGGTTTGAAGCGGTAATATCTTCCACCTGTTTCACAATTTTCGATACCGGATTCAGCGCGTTGCGAGCCATAAAGTAACCGATAACAAAGAGTATCGCAAAAGAAACCACCCATATCGCTATCAGTTTAACAGTAAGAATACGATACATATCGTAACCGGCTTGGGGATAGAGTAATTCTTCAAGTACGGCAAAAACCACGACCACGAGCAATGTTGTTGCCGCCAAATATCTAAGCGTAAGTTTAGTACGGATTTTCATGGCTAAATATAAATCCCATTCCGGGCTTGGTATGGATTAGTTTAACATCAAAATTTTTGTCGATTTTTTTGCGTAGATAATTGATATACACATCAATAAAATTCGTTCCCGTATCAAAATGAGTATCCCATACCTTTTCGGCAATTTCGGTACGCGAAAGAACTCGCTCGGAATTTCGCACGAAAAAGAGCAATAAATTATACTCTTTGGGAGTGAGCGGAATGGGCGCATCGCCACGAAAAACAGATTTTGTCCGGAGGTCTATTCTCAGGTCGGCATACTCGATTTTGTCAGCTGAAGATGTTTTGCGACGTTTTAACAGGATATGGATACGAGCGTCCAACTCGCGGAAGTCGAACGGTTTGACCATGTAGTCGTCTGCACCCGAATCGAACCCTTCGAGTTTATCATCCGTCGTACCGAGCGCTGTGAGCATTAGAATAGGAATCGTCTCATCTTTTTCCCTGATCTTGCGGCATAACTCAAAACCGCTACCATCCGGAAGCATCACGTCGGAAATAACAATATCGAAAACTTCTAATAAAAACATACTCAGTCCATTTGATACGTTATCAGCTATCCTTACCGTATGTTCCGATTCTTCCAAGCCGCGTTTAAGCAGTTCGGCAACACGATTTTCGTCTTCGATTACAAGAATTTTTGCCATTGGATATTTTTGTCATTGTTCGGATGAGGTTGTTGAGAATCGAGAGATTTATTATTTCATAAATTTACCAATTAACAATCTGTTTTTACTTTGGGTTTTGCAAAAATACAAAATGTTTTTGATATAAGCTAACCACCTCGCCAATCACCCTCGGAAAATGTTCGTATTCCAAAGCATGCACTTTTGCCGCCACATCGTCGGGCGAGTCGTCAGGTAAAACAGGGCATCGCGCTTGAAAAATAATACGTCCCTCGTCGTAATTTTCATTCACATAATGAATCGTGATGCCCGTCTCTTTCTCTCCGGAAGCTACCACCGCTTCGTGTACGTAATGCCCCCACATCCCTTTTCCACCAAACTTAGGCAATAAAGCCGGATGAATGTTCATGATTTTGTCGGGATAGGCTTTCAAAATAGTTGCGGGGATTTTTAACAAAAAGCCGGCTAAAACGATAAAATCAATTTCTTTTTCCTGCAAGAACTTTAGCACGGTTCCGTTCTCAAAATCCCGTTTCTTAAAAACGTAAGAAGGGATTCCCCACGGTTTGACCCGCTCGTGAACCGCGGCGTCGTCGCGGTTGCTGATAACCACCGGAAAATCTAATGTGCTGTCATTCGAGAAATAACGGATAATATTTTCCACATTCGAACCTGCGCCCGATGCGAATAAAGCAATTCGTTTCATAACTTTTAATGCACAATTTTTTGATTAGTGTGCAATCTTTTTTAGGATTTTCTTTTTTCTTTCAATAAAACTCTTTAACTTTGCAGCACAAAAATAACAAATAATTGTTACATTATTAAATTAAAATTAAAAATTATGTCTGAAATTGCAGATCGTGTAAGAAGTATTATCGTTGATAAATTGAGCGTAGAAGAATCGGAAGTAACTAATGATGCAAGCTTTACAAATGATTTAGGCGCTGATTCGCTGGACACCGTAGAGTTGATAATGGAATTTGAAAAAGAATTCGGTGTAACGATTCCCGACGATCAAGCTGAGAAAATTACTAACGTAGGAGAAGCCATTGCTTATGTTGAAAATGTAGAAAAATCAAAAAACTCCAAGTAGTTTTATGAGATTGAAACGAGTCGTTGTAACGGGTCTGGGGGCCATTACTCCGCTGGGTAACGATGTGCAAACTACATGGGAATCCTTAATAAAAGGAGTAAGTGGGGCTGGACCCATTACTTTATTTGACACTGAAAAATTCAAAACCAAATTTGCATGCGAAGTAAAAGGATTTAATGCAGAAAATTATTTTGACCGCAAAGAAGCAAGAAAATTAGACCGGTATGCTCAATTTGCCATTGTTGCGGCAAAGGAAGCAGTGAGTGATTCTCACTTAGATTCGGATGCTATTGACAAGAATCGTGTAGGCGTTATTTTTTCATCGGGTATCGGAGGTATTCATACCTTCGATCAGGAGGTGGGGTATTTTTTTATGCACCAGGAAAAAGGGCCTAAATTTAATCCGTTCTTTATTCCTAAGATGATCGGCGACATAGCCGCCGGTCAGATTTCCATTATTTACGGTTTCCGAGGGCCGAATTTCGGGACGGTTTCGGCATGCGCTTCTTCGACGAACGGCGCTGTTACCGCCTTCGACCTGATCCGTCTGGGAAAAGCCAACGCCATCATCACCGGAGGCGCGGAAGCGGCCATAACGGTTTCCGGCGTCGGCGGATTCAATGCGATGAATGCGCTTTCTACCCGAAACGATTCTCCTCTAACGGCTTCCCGCCCGTTCAGCGCCAGTCGCGAGGGATTTGTTATTGGCGAAGGAGCTGCCTGCTTGGTCTTTGAAGAGCTGGAACATGCCTTGGCGCGAGGAGCAAAAATCTATGCCGAAGTAGCCGGAGGCGGCGCTTCGGGCGATGCCTACCACCTTACCGCTTCCCACCCCGAAGGCTTGGGCGCTGTGTTGGTTATGGGAAATGCACTGGTTGATGCAAATTTAACAAACGACGATATTGATTATATCAATGTTCACGGGACTTCGACATCCGTAGGTGATCCTTCCGAAGTGAAAGCCATTGAAGAGGTGTTCGGAGAAAATGCCTTCAAGCTAAATATCAGCTCTACGAAATCAATGACCGGGCACATGCTGGGCGCTGCCGGTGCGGTGGAAGCCATGGTCTGTGTGCTCGCTGTCCAAAACAATATCGTTCCCCCAACCATTAATCATGAACCGGGCGACGACGACCCCGATATTGATAAACGCTTGAATTTTACTTTCAACCACGCTCAAAAACGGGAAGTTCGCGCTGCCCTCTCCAATACATTCGGATTTGGCGGACATAATGCTTGCATTATCGTCAAAAAATTTATCAAATAAACCGGTGAATCATTCTTTTTTCAAAATCCTGCGATTCTTCTTTCACCCGAAGAAAGAATCGTATGTTGCTTTAAAAAGAATAGTAGGATTCTATCCCAACGATATTTCGCTTTATGAAGAAGCTTTGCTCCATAAATCGTCCGCCAACGAACACCGGCAGGGAATGAATCGCAATAACGAACGGCTGGAGTTTTTGGGCGACGCCATCCTGGATGCCGTCGTTGCGGATATTGTTTTCAAAAAATTTGAGAATCAAGACGAAGGGTTCCTTACCAACACCCGTTCGAAAATCGTGAAGCGTGAAACCTTAGACCGGATATCCGGTAACTTGGGATTGAACCGCTTAGTCATTTCTTCCCGGTATACTCACGCCCAGAAAAATCACATCCTGGGCAATGCGCTCGAAGCCTTTATCGGCGCGGTCTATTTAGATCAAGGCTATCTGAAAACCTACCGCTTTATCGAAAAAAAAATTGTGGCCGCTTATATCAACATTGATGCTTTGGCTACAAAAGAAGTGAACTTTAAATCCAAAATACTGGAATGGTGTCAGAAATTCAGAGTACAATTGGATTTCCAGTTGATGGAAAATTTTATGGACAGGCAAAACAATCCCGTTTTTCAGAGCTGTATTCTCTTAAATCACATCGTGGCGGGTATCGGAACCGGAGGTTCCAAAAAAGAATCGCAGCAGCAAGCCGCTTGCCAGGCGCTGGAAAAAATTAGCGCCGACAAAGCTTTTGTAAAACAAGTGCTGGAGTTGGTTACGGAAAAACCGCATCGCCACACGGATGACAACTGAATTTATCAAATCATACCGTCTGCTTTTTTATTAGCGGTGAAAAAAAGTAAAAAAAGCATCGCTTGAATTCACAAATTTTTCTTAATTTTGTGACGCTAATTTTGAGGCTGTCATAAAAATTGAAAAGCAAATGAAATAAAAACACAGATAATTATGAAACAACTCTTTCTTTGGATGATACCTTTGTTGTTCATTTTTTCAAGCGCCGCCTGGGCGCAAACAAGCGATACGCGCAACTTTCGATTAGTGAAACCGCCGACTGAAAGTCCGGTCGATCAAAAACGCAAAGCCGTGGTGATCGGCATGAGCGACTACGGCGGCGCCATGAGTCTCGATAATACCCTCAACGACGCCAACGACATGGCCGCTGCCCTTACACGGCTCGGATTTGAAGTCACCCTCCTTAAAGACAACGATTTTCGAAATTTAAGAATCAACTTGACCAACTGGTACAATACCATTGAAGGAAACGACATGGCTGTGTTCTACTTTGCCGGTCACGGAATGGAAATTGAAGGCGAGAATTATTTGATCCCCGTAGGCTTCGAACCCAACTCCTCACAGGCCGACGCCCAAGACTATACCTTAAAAGTGAGCAACGTATTACGCAATATGGAACTGAAGCAGGTAGGCTTGAAACTGATCATTTTAGACGCCTGCCGCGATAATCCGTTCACAAGAAGCTGGACGCGGGGGCGTGCGGAAAAAGGCTTGGCCTCGATGGATGCTCCCGAAGGCACCTACATTGCCTTTGCAGCCGCGCCGGGTTCGACAGCCCAGGACGGCAAAAACTTTAATCTGCATAATGGCGTTTTCACCTATTATTTAAAAGGAGAGATTGTAAAAGCCGGCCTTTCCATCGATGAGATATTTAACAATGTGACGGGTGAAGTTTCCAATCTTACCAATAAACAGCAACGGCCCTACCGGAACATCAATCTGGGACAGACGTTTTATTTTATCCCGCCGATGCCTGCCGTCGATATCCTGCGGCTGATGCAGCAAGCCGATTCCTGCTTTCAGAAAAGCGACTACGAGGAGGCAAAGAGGCTGTACTCCCTTATTCAATTGGGCAGTACAAAAGATGTAAGCGCACAGATCCAACGGGCGGACGACTGTTTGCAAGCATTGAACTTGGCCAACGGCTATTTGAATGAAAAGAAATACACGGAAGCGAGAGACAGTTACAGGAGCCTGCTGGCGCTCAACGCCAACGATTCGTATGCGAAAAAGCAATACGATTGGTGCGAAGTGCAACTCACGCCGGTTGCAACGACATTAGTCGTTACTCCAAAACAACTATCGTTTTTGGCACAGGGTGGAACAGAACCGGTAAGTGTAGCGACCAATGCAGGCGCTTATGATGTGGTAGCATTGCCAAGATGGTGTTCAGTAACAGGTAAACAACCGGACGGGTTTAGCATTGCGTGCAATGCAACGAATGGAAGTTCGCCTCGTGAAGGAACTTTTGAAGTAAAGGCAAAAGACAAATCCGAAAAAATAGCGATAGCGCAAAGCGGAAAACCGGTAATGATAAAAGAAAAGAAACCCAAGCCGGAGCCTGTAAAACATAGCAGTGTACCAAAGCCGGAGCCTGTAAAACACGACACCGTTCCCAAGCCGCCGGCATCCCCGCATGAATCGCATTTTCTGCTGATGCCCGGCATAGCCGTGGGGAACACGATCGCTTACTCCCTCACCGCCGGCTACCTGCCGGGGAAATTCGGAGGATATGCCAAAGTGAAATCCAATTTCGCCTCCAAAGGAAATGCTCCAACCGGCGGCCCCGACGACGCCTTTTTTGCAGATAACTATTCCAAAACAGGACGATTCGCCGTCATGGCAGGTGTAGTCGGACAATTATCGAAGCCCCTGCTCTTTTATGCCGGCGTAGGCTACGGCTCCCAATGGGTACAGTGGAAAACCCTGTCGGGCGATTTAATGACCATCAGCACCCTGTCGTTTTCCGGCTTTGAACCCGAAGCGGGATTGATGCTGAAAACCGGCAACTTCGTCATCGGAGCCGGCGTCAGCGCCTTGATGGGAAAACAAACATCGGCGGAAGCAAACCTCTCCATCGGTCTAATCTTTTAACAGTAAACACAATGAAAAAAATAACTTTCCTATACCTCGCCGCCGCCTTGCTTTGTTTGGGTTGCCAGGACAATCAGATTCCTCGTGCTCCGGTTATTACGGATGTGGCGACAAGCGATATCAGCGATAATTCAGCTACCTGCACGTTTTCATTCGACCCGCCGGGCGCAGTCCGGAAAGCCGGCGTCATATACGGTAACTCGGAAAACCTTCCGTCCGATGCGCCGCAAGTATCCACAACAAATACCGGCAGTGGCAAAATATCGTTGGCGCTTACCGGACTGAATAGCCACACGAGTTATTCTTACAAAACGTATGTGATGGATAGCAAAGGGAATTGCATTTATTCGGACAATTATGAGTTTACAACACTTGTGCCACCGGCGCCGCCAACCGTACCGGTCACCGCAATCACCATCACCCCCTCCGGCGATGTGTCGGTAGTAGCGGGACAAACCACCACATTGACAGCCACCGTTGCGCCGGCCAATGCAACCAATCAAACAATTACATGGAGCAGCCTCAATACAGGCATGGCTACTGTAAATGCACAAACAGGCGTGGTTACCGGCGTAAACGCCGGCACGGCGACCATACGCGCAACAGCAGCCGACGGCAGCAACGTGAGTGCGGATAAGAACGTTACGGTTACTCCAGCCGAAGTAAAGGTAACAAGCATTACCATCACCCCCTCCGGTGATGTGTCGGTAGCCGTTGGCCAAACCACCACATTGACGGCCACCGTTGCGCCCGCCAATGCGACGAATCAAACGATTACATGGAGCAGCCTCAATACAGGCATTGCAACTGTAAATGCACAAACGGGTGTGGTAACCGGCGTAAGCGCCGGCACGGCAACGATACGCGCTACGGCAGCCGACGGCAACGGAGTAAGTGCGGATAAGAGCATTACGGTAACCTCTCCTGTATCCGGCCCCGAAATGGTATCGGTACAGGGCGGTACTTTTACCATGGGCGCTACCGCAGAACAGGGCAGCGATGCCGATAGTGATGAATTACCGGTTCATCAAGTAACAGTAAGCAGTTTTTCTATTGGAAAATACCAGCTAACGCAAAAGGAATGGATAGCGATTATGGGCAATAATCCGTCTTATTTTAAAGGGGACAATTTACCGGTTGAACAAGTAAGTTGGAACGATATCGTAGGCACATCCGGCAACTACATGGAGTTGAATGGCATCAAGTATTACGAAGATGGTTTTATTTATAAATTAAATACAGCGACCGGCAAGCAATACCGCTTACCTACCGAAGCGGAATGGGAATATGCCTGTAGGGGCGGATTGCAATCCGCCCATTACAAATACAGCGGAAGCAACAATGTGGGCGATGTGGCTTGGTATTCGGGTAACAGTGGAAACGCTACGCATCCGGTGGGTTCAAAACAAGCCAACGAATTGGGGATTTACGATATGAGCGGTAATGTGTGGGAATGGTGCAGCGATTGGTACGGTAATTATTCATCCGGCGCTCAAACCAATCCGACCGGACCTACAATCGGCTCTGACCGCGTGTTTCGCGGCGGCTGCTGGGGCTTCGGTGCGAGGTACTGTCGCGTATCGTTTCGCTCCGACAGCTCGCCCGGCTTTCGCGACTACTATGTCGGCTTCCGCTTAGCCTGCAGTTCAAATTAGAGGTCTGTCGAGGAAAGATGAGTTTTGCAAAAGGCGAAGTGAGGGACGAACGGAGCAAAAGGCAAAACGAATAAAAACACCGCCTGTGGCGGTCGAAAATTTTTTGAAAAAGTAGATTCCTCACTTCGTTCGGAATGACGTTTGCCCTGTCGGGAGATTTAGGAGAGAAAGAGGGGAGCGAAATGAGGAATCTCCTTTTCACGCTGCTACGTCATTGCGAGGGTTATTATCCACAATATAAAATCCGCTCAAAAACAAGACCGTAGGTCTTACACATTGATAACCCCGTGCAAGCGAAGCGCAGCTCGGGGTAGAAAAGATGACACTCTCCACCTTCCGGAACTACGTAGTAGTTCAACCCACTAACGGGGTTGGGAGTGTGTGTGATTCCCTTTACCCCGAGCTACGCTTCGCTTGCACGGGGTTATTCACATTTATCCCCATTCGGGGATAGGAGAATACTTGAGAATCTTGTACATCTTGTAAAAATCGCGGTTCAAGATATTTTTTTATAGAGAATTCATATATTATATGTACATTTGCATGATAAAAATATATTCATGAAATGTCGCATATATTTGGATAATTGTTGTTTCAACCGTCCTTTTGATGATCAAATTCAACTTTATTACGGTAGACAAACGATTGCTTGGTTATAGGGATGAGCGAATAATTATATGCAATCCAATAGAATTTTTTAATCAAATAGAAATATGACAAACAACGCCGTATTGTTGGACAAAGGTATGAGATGCCTTACAAATGAGTTAGGATTAGTGGAAGCGGAACAATTTATATATTTACTTTTAAGCGAACCGTTTAATTATACGGAGTGGCGAAAAGATGCCCTTTTTACAGGTATGAGTGTAGAGGATATCAGCCAAGCTGCCGATCAATATTGTAGAGAGAATCCATAAAAAAGCAGTCTTCTTTAAGGAATACAGGTGTAACCTCATTTTTACCTCGTTTTCAATACTTCTTTTAACCCGTTGAAAATTTGAAAATGATTTGCCTGTAGGGCATTCATATCAATAGAAAACAGGCTGGTTGATGCCGATTCTTCTATGGAGATGAATGCCCTACTTGTTACCTGCAATGGCGGGATAGCGACTCCGCAAGAGCAAGAAATATTGACAGATTAGAAAAATGATAGAGTATCGAATATTTTTTTGTATCTTCGCATCTCTAAAAGAAACGATATGAACGAAGAAACGCATAACAAAATTCGCTTTATAACTTTTATGATTGCCCAATTTGCCAAAGCGTACAAAATGGGGAAACGTGAAGCATACCTCTATTTGCGCCAATACGGAGGTTTCGATTACCTGAAAAATCATTGGTGGGCATTACATATTCAGAATCCATTTTGGGTTGAACGGGAAATGTTTGCCGTTTGCCGAAAAAATGGAGGTTTGCGATGAAAGTTCTTGGCAGGAAATACATGAAATGCTTAAAAAAGAACTGAAAATGTAGAATGGCTATTCTGCTGTTTTATCCGAATTTACAAATGAAATGAAGAGTAGAACAGGATGAAACCTCTACGAGATATAAGGCTGGTTGATGCCAATTCTGCTATTGATATGAATGCCATACGGGCAAAAAGGATACGGTGGAAAAATGATGTTGCAAATACGCCTCCCTGCGAATAACGTGAATAACCCCTCACGATAAAATCCCGCTCATCTTGTACATCTTGTAAAAATCGCGGTTCAAGATATTGCTAAACGCCCTGCTCGGCGTTGCCTCCGGCTACAGAGGCTATCTCAAAAGCCTGTCATCCCGCGCTTGACGCGGGATCTCCTGAAAAAACATTACTCATTATCAGGGGATTGCGAGTCAAGCCCGCAATGACATAATCGTCGTAAAGGCTTTTGAGACAGCCTCTTTTGCTATTCTTTTGGCTTTTTTACTTCATTTTTGTTTTTCGACCAAGGCTATACCAAGCTCTTTTCCGGGACATTTTTCGCCAAAGATCATTTTGATAGTCTCATCATTCCTTTAAACTCAACTGAATGCGTTTCCTTTCCCAATCAATAGCGAGCACTTTTACCTGCACGTGTTGATGGATGGAAACGACTTCTGTCGGGTCTGAAACGTAGCGGTCGGCCAAATTGGAAATATGAACCAAGCCATTTTCCTTTATCCCGATATCGACGAAACAACCAAAGCGGGTGATGTTCGTAATGATGCCCGGAAGCGTCTGTCCCTCCCGCAAATCGTCGATGGTTTTTACATTCGGATCAAATTCAAATGCTTGAATAGCTGCCCGCGGATCGCGTCCCGGTTTATCCAATTCCTGCATGATATCTAAAAGCGTCGGCATTCCGGTTTTATTCGAAATGTACCGGTCTAATTTTATCGTATGGCGGATGGTTTTTTCCCTGATCAAATCGCGGATGCTGCAATGCAAATCGTTGGCCATCGCCTCCACCACCGGATAACTTTCGGGATGCACCGCCGAGTTGTCCAACGGATTCTCTGCATCCGGGATACGCAGAAAGCCGGCGGCCTGTTCAAAGGCTTTTTCTCCCAAGCGGGGTACTTTCAGAAGCTCTTTCCGCGATTGGAAGGCGCCGTTCTGTGCGCGGTAAGTCACAATATTCTGAGCCAGCGTAGGCCCTAAGCCTGAAACATACGTCAACAAGTGTTTACTCGCCGTATTCAAATTCACTCCCACCAGATTGACGCAATTCTCCACCGTCTGATCCAGTGATTTCCGTAACTCACTTTGATTCACGTCGTGTTGGTACTGGCCTACTCCGATGGATTTCGGATCGATCTTCACCAATTCGGCTAAAGGATCCAATAATCGCCGCCCGATGCTGATGGCGCCTCTCACCGTCACGTCGTATTCCGGAAATTCTTCCCGCGCGATAGGCGAAGCCGAATAAATGGAAGCGCCGTCTTCGCTCACGGGGAAAACCTGTATCTCATGGTCGTAGCTTAAATTGGTAACAAATTGTTCGGTTTCCCTGCCTGCCGTTCCGTTTCCGATAGCGATGGCTTCAATAGCGTAGGTATTTACTAATGAAACGAGTTTGGTTATCGCTTTATACTTTTCTTTTTGAGGTGGATGCGGATAAATTGTTTCGTTATGGAGTAAATTACCCTGAGCGTCGAGGCAAACGATTTTGCAGCCGGTGCGGTATCCGGGGTCGATTCCAAGCACGCGTTTTTGTCCCAAAGGCGGCGCTAAAAGCAGTTGGCGCAGATTCTCGGCAAAAACTTTAATGGCTTGTTCATCGGCCTTTTCTTTGGAGAGTGCGGCAAATTCCGTTTCAACCGTCGGTTTCAACAACCGCTTGTAGCTGTCTTTCACAGCGATCTCCACTTGTTCGGACGATGGCGTACTCCCTTTTACAAATCGCCGGTTAAGCGTATCCATACAGTGCTCGTCTTCGGGCGAGATCGTCACCCGTAAAAAACCTTCGGCTTCTCCCCGCCGCATGGCCAATAGCCGGTGGGAGGAACAGCGGGACAGCGGCTCTTTGAAATCGAAATAATCGCGATACTTGGCGCCTTCCTCTTCCTTGCCTTTCACCAATTTAGAAGCAATCACCGCTTCGCGGCGGAAAATGCCCCGGATTGCATTCCTGGCCGATTCGTTTTCGTTGACCCATTCGGCAATGATGTCGCGAGCGCCCTGCAAGGCTTCTTCCGCATTGCTTACGTCGTTGTTGACAAACCGTTCGGCTTTGCCGTAGATGTCGCGCTCGTTCTGCGCCATCAGAATCTCCGCCAAAGGTTCCAGGCCTTTTTTCCTTGCCATTTCGGCGCGGGTCTGTTTTTTGGGTTTATAGGGTAGATAAATATCTTCCAGTTCCGTACTGTCCCAAGTTTTTTCGATACGTTCTTTCAGTTCGGGCGTTAATTTTCCCTGTTCTTCGATGGAATTAAGAATCGTTTCTTTCCGTTTGCTCAATTCCTGCAGTTTGGAGTATAGCTGCTTGATTTCTCCGATTTGAATTTCATCCAATCCGCCGGTTGCCTCTTTCCGGTAGCGACTGATGAAAGGGATGGTGGCGCCCTGGTCTAATAACTCCAGCGTCCGGGCGATGGATTTCTCCGGCAGGGAGAGGGAGCGGGAAATAAGTGATGCGTACATAAATTGTATTTTTTTCTTGCAAATGTAACTTTTTTTTAATTACGAGGCTAATTTTTATAAAAATTTATTTTGGAGTGATATTTTCGTAGAAAACACTATTTCTACAGGCAACCAATAGTAAAGAGAAACATTTTGTGTATATTTTTTACAAAAATCAGTGTTTTTCCCAATATAATTAGTATCTTTGTACTCTAATCACAACTATTAAGAGTCATGTTGATAGATATAAAATTCAAAAATTACCGATCAATTAAAGAAGAACAGATTTTTAGTATGGAAGCCGGTTCTTCGAAACTGAAATTGGAAAACACTTTTTCCCCCATATCAAACCATAAAAATCTGAAACTTTTAAAATCTGCAGGAATATATGGCGCCAATGCTTCGGGAAAATCAAACTTGATTAGGTTAATGTGGACATTACGACATTTTATTTTAAACTCTTGTGATTTAAAAGCCGGTGACTTAATACCAAAACAGTATTATGACCCTTTTTTACTGGATGAAAACTCGCAAAATGAAGCGACAGAAATAACTATAAATTTTATTATGAAAAATAAAAAAAGGCACAGATACATCGTAAAATATAATAGAACCGAAATATTGTACGAATACTTAGGAGTATATGAAACAAACTGGATTTCTAAAATTTTTGAGAGAAAAGACGCCAATGAATTTGTTGAATTTGGAGAGGCAATGCAAAACAAAAAAGAGGACAAACGAGTTGCAAAAAACAATTTGTTTATTTCAAAATTCGGCACTATTCCAAATGATCAGCTTAGAGATATCTATTTATATTTCAAAGAAATTGAAGTTTGGAATATTCCAGCCATACATCATATAAACGAATTGTATAATACGATTCAAAAGAAATTCAACAACCCTGAAAACCAAGAATTAAAACGAAAACTAAGCAAATTGATAAGTGTGGCAGATACAAAAATTATAGAGGTTTTTGTATCTGAAAAACCAGATAAGATATTTGAGAGTTTGCCGGAAGACATTAGACAAGAATTTATGAAAGGTCTAAAATTTGAGACTTTCGGAATACATCGAGTTTATAATGGCATAGGGAATGATATAGGATCTCAGAAACTATCTTTTAATGATCAAGAATCACAAGGAACCAGAGCAATGTTTGCAATAGGCGGTTTATTACTTGAAGCTTTTGAGAAAAAAGAATCTGCTTTGATTTTTTTAGATGAGTTCGACAATAGTTTACATCCCGCTCTTTCAAAATTTTTAATTGATCTGTTTCACAATTCTAAAGTAAACAAAAATAATTCGCAACTTGTTTTTGCCACACACGAAACAACCTTACTTGACAAAAAAGTTTTTCGCAAAGATCAGATTTGGTTTGGTGATAAAAATAAATATGGAATTACTGAATTATATTCTGTAAAAGATTTTAATGATTTAAATAATGTTCGCTCCGATGTTCCATTTGACAAATGGTATAGGACAGGAAAATTTGGTGCAATTCCCAATATTAAGAAATTTGAATTTATAGGAGAGTATGAGTAAAAATAGACCCGTAAAAAAGTCGTTGTATATTCTTACAGAGGGACACACCGAGCAAGCTTACTTCTCAAGAATGAGTGAAATTTTAGGTGACGATGATGAATGGAAATATTCTGTATTCGTTGAAGTCAGAGAAATTGTTGATGGTAGCAAAACAGACCCTGTAAATATGGTCAAGGAAGCGAAGAAAAGTCAAAGTTATTATGATGAAGTATGGGTTGTTTTTGATAAAGACAGAAAAAGAGACGAACAAAATTTACAGGCGATTGCACTTGCCGATAATTCAGAAATAAAAGTTGCATTCTCAAGCATTTCTTTTGAAGAATGGGTGTTGCTTCATTTTGAAAAAAGCGCGACAGCATTTGAAAGAAGTGATTGTGAAAGCAGAGGACAACTATGCACTTGCAACGGTACAATTTGTATTTCGACTTATTTAAAACAAAATTACTACCCAACATACATTAAAGGGAAAGCAAAACTGTATGATGAACTTGAAAATAAACTGAATGTTGCTCTTGAATATGCTGCTTGGCTAAAATTTCATTATCCCCTGCCGAAAAAATTTCATCTACGAAATCCTTATACGGATGTTGATATTCTTGTTTCAAAATTATTGGAATTACCTGGCATTCGTTATATTGAACTAAATGCAACTTTTGTTTTTGAAGAAATAGATTTTTGCGTTACAAAACTCTCTACTGCGAACAATATTGTTACCGTCTCTCTGCAAGTGACCAATAATTCCAATAAAACATTTATTTTCAATAATGCTTGGAAAGGAATAAAGCTTTTGGATATAAACAATGTAGAATTGGATTATACAATTCCGCAAACCCAGACAATCAATCCGAAAGAAGAAAAGTTGATTGAAATAAAATTCTTTATTAATGATCAATTCCAAATATCAAAACTGAAATTTCAAACATCAAATGAACGTGTTTATGTAGAATTATAGACAGCCTGCCTGTTGTGAGAATTATTATCCTTCATTCCACCTTCCCCCTTTCCACCCTCAACGATTGAATATACTCATCCAAAGCTTTCAGCTTGGATTCGATGCCATTGATGCTATCCTGTTCCTCCTCGTCCAACGAATTCTCGTAATTAAAAAGGCAGCGCCGGTACTCTTTATAATAATCAATAGCCATGGGATTATTCTTGAATTCGTGTTCCGATATCGTAGCCATTGAGAAAAACAATTCCATTTTGTCTTTATTATCCTCCGTCCATCCCAATGCTTTCCGATACGTATCCATGGCCATATCAAACATCCCGCTCTTTTCTTGCGCCATTGCCAAACTTTTATAAAGATTAAAAAGCAGGACATCGGAAGGCACTAGCTTATCAACCATTTTTTGGAAACATTCGGCAGCATCCGGATAATAGCCCAAATCAAAATTCACTTTTCCTAAATTATACAAAACATTGTTGTTCGTCGTATCCTGTAAAAAAGCCTGTTGGAGAAAAGGGCGCGCCAACGAGTCTTTGTCAATCAGATAGTAGGAAAATCCAAGGCTGCTGTTGACAAGCGATGAACTGTCGCCTTGCTGCAAGCATTTTTCAAACCGCTCGATGGCAATGTCATAGTATTTCATATTGTAGTAAGTATATGCATTCAATGCATTCATGGTTGCGTTCGTCGAATCGTTCGCAATAAACTGTTCGGAATAAGTATAAGCAGACAGATAATCTTCATTTTTCAAACACAATTTCACTAAACTGTTTGCCGAATAAGCGTCTAACGAATCCAGTCCCCAAGCTTTACTGTAATACATCTTTGCTGAATCCGATTGATTCAACTTATCATAGCATATAGCCTGGCATCTCGCAATATAATTCGGGCTGTACGTTGAATCGATCCGGCTGTAAATGGCTAAAGCCGGCGCATATTTTTCGGAGCGAAAGAGTAAATCGGCTTTTCGCACTTCAAAATAGGTATTGGTCGAATCGATACGAAGCAGATGATCATAACAATCCATGCTTTTCGAATACAGGGAGGCAGCCTCGTAACATAACGCCAGTTGCAGGATAACCGGCACATCCTCCGGATATTCTGCCGATAAAGAATCTAAAATAGCAATGGCCGTAGAATAATCATTCAGGTACCTGAAGCATAAAACCTTTTGATACAGCAGCTCTTTGGTTGGCTCTTGCCGGTTGATGAATTCAATGGCTTGCCCGTATTGGGCATTCCGGATATACAATTGAAGAGTGTCGGATACGATGGGTTCCTGCAAATCCGTATCTTGTCCCCAACCATCGAATGCATAAAGCAAAAACAAAAAAAAGAATAGAATTGACTTTACCGGTAAATGTTTCATAATATTTTGTATTTCATATATTTTCGGATACAAAATTACGTATATTACGTAAGATATACAAATTATTTTTTCACATTATTTAAATAAATTTGGTAACAAAAAACAATTTGCATACATTTGCAGTCAAAGTATAGTAAAAAAGAAATAAATCAGAATGTATAATTAATAAAAAGTTAAATGTATGAGAAGAGTTATTACATTATTTTTATGCCTGTTTGTAGGCGTTAGTTGGGTTTCGGCCCAAAAGAAAATCACGGGTACTGTTATCTCGGCCGAGGACAACCAACCGGTCATTGGAGCAACAGTATTGGTAAAAGGCACCCAGGAAGGTACGGTTACGGATGCGGAAGGAACGTTTTCCATTAATCTTCCAAGTGTTGAAGGTAAAAAATTGGTTGTGTCTTATATAGGGATGGCCACAACTGAAGTAGATGCCAAAGATAAAATGATCGTTATTCTTCAAATCGACACCAAGCAAATTCAAGAAGTGGTTGTTACGGCTTTAGGTATCAAAAGGGATCAACGATCGCTCGGTTATGCCGCCATGCAAATCAAAGGGAATAGCGTAAATGAAATAAAAGATGCGAACTTTGTTAATTCCTTGTCCGGTAAGATTGCCGGCGTCAGCATACAGGCTTCAAGCGCCATCGGAGGTTCTTCCAACATCGTTTTTCGCGGACTCAAATCCATTACGGGCAATAACCAGGCGCTGTTTGTGGTCGATGGCGTTCCTATCGATAACTCAAACAACAATGGAGCCGCCAACACCGGTAATGCCAACAGTACGACTCAAGCAAGCGGCGGCGGCGGTTACGACTTCGGTAATGCCGCTATGGACATCAATCCCGACGATATCGAAAATATATCCATCTTGAAAGGAGCGGCAGCATCCGCTTTGTACGGGTCGCGCGCTGCCAACGGTGTGGTGATGATTACCACTAAAAAAGGAGCGAAAGCGGAAAAAGATTGTATCTCTAAAGGATCTGTATTCTACAACATAAGCTATATGGCCGGTTTGGTGAACCCTGTCACCTTGCCTAAATACCAGAGAGAATATGGCGCCGGTTACGGAATGTGGGACGGTACGCCGCCTACCGAAGGATACAGTTTGCCGACTTCGGTCAACGGAAGAGATATGAATGCACAGGAAGCTTTGGATAATGAAGCCGGATTTTTTAACTATGGTAACGGCCCTTTAGCCAACGGAGCTCTCGGTCCGTATGTGCCTTATGAAGACGATGCTTCTTTTGGCGCTCCGTATAGCCGCGATTTGAATGTATATCAATGGAGTTCCTGGATCCCAGGTTCTCCGAATTACGGAAAAATGACGCCCTGGGTATTTCCCGATCACAGCATCGACTACTATTTTCAATTAAGTAATACCGTCAATAACAACATCGGATTCGAAGGTGGAAATCAATACGGGAGTTTCAGGTTGTCCTATACCAATCTGTACCAAACCGGTTATATGCCCAACAACCGGTTAGTAAAGAACACGGTCAATGCTTCCGGCAGTTACGAAATAAAGCCGGGATTGACGGCAAGCGCCGTATTCAACTATGTGAATTCATCCAGTTACGGTAATACACTTTCGGGGTATAACAACAATGTGATGACGAATTTCAGGGAATGGAATCAAACCAACGTAGATATGAAAGAACTGAAAGATATTTATTTTGCAACCCGCCAGAATTACGGATGGAATCTTTCTTCCTACGATCCGTCGCCATCCACATACAAGGAAATTCCGATCTTTTGGGATAACCCGTATTATTTAGCCTACGAAAATGCGCCGCAAATGGGTGAAAACCGCTTCTTCGGGAATTTCAACTTGAACTATAAGTTTACCGATTGGTTATCAGCAATGGGTAGAGTAGGATACGATATCTATTCGCAATTGATGGAAACCTATCGTGCCATTGGTTCCAACACAGGAGGTGGAATGCCTTATTATGCAAGGTTTAACAACAATTTTAGCGAAATGAACTACGACGTTTACCTGACCGCTACAAAGAAATGGAACAAATTAGATTTGAATGCGGTATTGGGAACCAACATCCGGGCAAACAGCCAGAATTCAATCTATATTACCACCAATGGCGGTTTGTTGTCGCCCGGATTTAAATCCATAGCGAATACCGCAAGCACACTGCTGCCTCCGGTAGAATCCGTATATAGAAGTCGCGTATTTGGTTATTATTTAACGGCTTCTCTGGGATGGGATGATTTTCTCTATTTGGATTTGGCTGGAAGAGTTGACAAATCGTCAACCTTGCCGCTGGATAATAATACCTATTTCTATCCTTCGGTTTCAGGAAGCTTCATTTTCTCTAAATTTCTTAGCGAAAAAATGCCATGGCTCAGCTTTGGAAAATTACGCTTGAATTATGCAGAAGTAGGTAACAGCGCTCCGTATGCCATATTGAAAAATTATTATACCACAAATATTTCAAGTTCAGGTCAGCCCACCGATCCAAATCCCCTGTTTGGTAATGTAGGTATGCAATCGACCTTTACGACCAATATGAATGCGAAGTTGAAACAGGAAAACACCCAGAGCGTGGAAGCCGGCTTGGAAATGCACGTGCTGAATGATCGTTTGGGCTTGGATGCCGCTTATTATGTGTCGAACACGTTTAATCAGATACTGCCGTTAAGTGTTTCCTCGGCTACCGGTTATTTTTACAACTACATCAATAGCGGACAAATGCGCAACCAGGGCGTTGAATTGAGCTTGAATGCCACTCCGGTGAAAACCTATAACTTCAGTTGGACTACCAACCTCAACTGGTATAAAAACTGGAACACCGTTGTCTCCCTCTACACGGATGCAGCCGGCAAACCGGTTACCAATTACCAGATTGCTACTTTCCAGCAAGGCGTATCGTTGAATGCTACCGTAGGTCGTCCTTTCGGCGATTTGCAGGGAACCAGTTTTAATTACGTCGATGGCCAAAAAGAAATAGATTCCGATGGATATTATGTAAATAGAACCGTTGACGAAAAAACGGGCGGCACTCCGGTCATAGGAAATGTACAGCCAAAGTATAAAGGCGGATGGAGCAATACCATCACCTACCGGAATGTAGCTTTGGGCTTTTTGATCGATTATTCGATTGGCGGCGATATCTATTCGTTAGATATGGCTTACGGTTTGGCAACCGGCTTGTATCCCGAAACAGCAGGGCTTAACGATTTGGGAAATCCGGTTCGGAATTCATTGGCCACCGGTGGAGGTTTAGTACTTCCGGGCGTGGTTCAACAAGACGACGGATCCTATAAACCCAACGATACACGAGTGGATGCAGGCGTCTACACATCTGGAATGTGGGTAGGCGGATATGTTAATGCCCCTGCTAAAGCTTTTGTGTATGATGCTTCGTATGTCAAATTGAGGGAACTGTCGCTCACCTATACGCTTCCGAAAAAATTCATTGCAAAAACGAAAGCGATCAAATCCTGCGATATCGCAATAACCGGTAAAAACTTATGGATCATTTATAAAAATCTTCCATACGCCGACCCCGAATCAATCATGTCTTCGGGTAATATTCAAGGGTTTCAAGTGGGTTCTTTGCCTTCTTTGATGCAATTTGGAGCTAAATTAAATTTAACTTTCTAAATAAAATAAAAACAAATGATTATGAAACTTATTAAAAAACATAGATCAATGGTTATTTATATCATCGTTCTCGTTTTCGGAACGTTGATACTGAATTCCTGTAACAGCAATTTTGGAGATATAAATACGAACCCCAAGGTGAATAACAGCGCTACACCGGATGCTTTGTTTGCCAGCGCTACAAAGAACCTGACGGATTTGCTGACCTCTACCAATCAGAATTACAACCCCTTCCGGTTGTGGGCGCAACATTGGACGGAAACCACCTATACCGATGAAGCCAATTACAACATCGTACAGAGAAATATTCCCGACCGGTGGTTTAATAATATATATGTTCGGACGTTAGAAAATTATGAAACCGCTAAGAGCATTGAAACCGAAACCAATCCTACCGGTGACGATGCTACGCAAGCGAACCGCTTAGCGATTATCGACATCATGGAAGTGTATTCCTATAGTGTATTGGTGGAATTATTCGGCGACGTACCCTATACCGAAGCAAACAAAATTGAAGAAACCTTGTTGCCCAAATACGATGTTCAGACGGTCATCTATGCCGATCTTATCAAACGCCTTTATGCGGATATCGCTGTGTTGGACGCCAATTCGGACGCTCCCAACTTCGACAGTAGCGACCTTCTTTATTCGGGAAATACGGCGGCCTGGCAAAAATTCGCCAACAGTCTTTTATTGCGGATGGGAATGATTCTGATCGATGTACCTTCAGGAACCGTAGGCTCTTACTCTGCCGGTCAATTAGTGAAAGACGCTTTGGCGGGCGGCGTATTTACGTCCAATAGCGACAATGCTTCTTTCCAGTATCTGGGCTCAAATCCCAATACCAATCCGTTGTACGCCGACTTAGTGCAATCGGGACGGCAGGATTATGTGGCTTGCGTAACGTTTCTTGATACCTTAATGGCCAATAACGACATGAGATATACGGCCTTCTTTGCACCGCTGAAAGACGGCAGTTATGCAGGTGGTGTAGCCGGTACCAATACTTCCACATCCAAATCTTGCTATCCGGCCGATATCATGTTGGATCCAACCTTCCCAAGTTTGCTTTTGAGCTATACGGAAATCGAATTTTTGCAAGCCGAAGCAGCCGTAAGAGGAATCGGAGGCGTCGATGCTTCAACCGCTCAAACGCATTACGAAAATGGCATCCAGGCCGCTATGGACTACTGGTCGGGACTTTCCGGCGTTTCTATGGAATCGACAAGTGAGCTGATCAACACGGCTTATGCTTTCCCCGAATCGCATGACGAACAGATGAAAGCAATCGCATTTCAATTATGGATTGGATTGTATAACCAGGGTTTTGAAGCCTGGACACAATGGCGTCGTTTGGATTATCCCACCTTACCCGTTGCTACCAAATGTTATGGCGCAGCAGTGAACAATGGCGTTAGAACAATTCCCAAACGGTTTACGTATCCCGCGACCGAACCGGGTACCAATGTTGAAAACTGGTCGAATGCTTCCGCCAGCATCGGAGGTGATTATTTGTACACTCCATTGTTCTGGGATAAATACAATAATCAATGGGGAACTCATAATCAGGATCCTGCGCTTGCCGGAAATTGATCTGCCGTTTCACCCTTTGCTTGGCGTAGCCTCCGGCTATAGCTGTCAGGTTAAGCCGAGCAAAATTTCGCTCCGCTCTATTCGGAAGGACAGACGCCGGCAAGAAAAAGGAAGAGGGAGCGCCGTTTCGCAAAGCGGAACGACGTTCCCTCTTCCTCTCTATTATTTCCCGACAGAGTAACCGTCCTTGGTAGCGTAGCGAGGAATCTGCATTTCATCCCGAAAAAGCAAAGAAATATTTTGAGGCGATGTAAAAATTTAATACATTTGTAAAAAAAATCATGGCACGAAAAAAACATACATCCATTGATGAAGCGCTTGAACAGTCGGTTTACATTAACCCATTGACCGATTTCGGGTTCAAAAAACTGTTTC
>Ga0123357_10001364_pt1 | contig 25823 bp, 18 predicted proteins | sample TergutEmb28metaG_FD_89873 | JGI IMG/M metagenome (GOLD analysis project Ga0123357, IMG submission 89873) | Embiratermes neotenicus P4 segment gut microbial communities from Petit-Saut dam, French Guiana - Emb289 P4 | ecosystem: Host-associated > Arthropoda: Insects > Digestive system > Gut ...
AGCCTTATCGGCGGCGGAGTTAAATTTGCGACGAAAAATGCGGACGACATTCCGGAGATTACTTTTTACAGCGACAAAACTGTAAATATATTCAACAAAATAACAAGCATTTTATACGACAAATCGCTATTTTGGAGCTGGTCGGCAACCGGTAAGACCAATGAGGTTTCACAGGCTATGTTCGAGAACGGACAAGGTCTGTTTTGCTGGAACGAGTTCCACGCTATCCCTAATCTGAGAAATATGGACACGGATTTCGGCATACTTCCGATGCCTCTTTACGACGAACAGCAGGACAGATACTACCATGTAGTGAATCCGCACGTTGCGATGATGCTCACAATTCCGCTGTCTAATCCCGATATAGATAAAACAGGGACGGTTTTGCAGAATATGGGAGCGGTTTCAAAAAACATTTTAACTCCCGCATATTACGATATATCCCTCAAAGGCAAGTACGCAAGGGACGACGAATCAATAGTATCAATGGATACGATATTCAATTCGCTGACATACGACTTGGGATATATGAACAACTGGGGAGGTCTCGCGGATTTTACGCTTCAGATGGTAGATAAATATCAGACGGATTTATCGTCTTCATACGATAAAATTTCGGGAAAGGCTCAGGCTGCGCTTGATAAAATGGTCAGCCAATACGCTTCTCTCCAATAAAATATAATTATAAAACAGGATGCCTTAAATATATAATAAGGCGTCCTGTTTTGTTTTCATCACGCTATCGCCTTTTTATATACTCTTGTCGCCCACCAGAGAGTGAGGACAAGCAGGGGAATCATAACTCCGAACGCTAAATATACTTTTGAGTCCAATATTGTTCCGGCGGCTAATACCCTTGAAGCGTCAACCACATAATACAGCGGATTGATATGCGCGAGAATTTTAAGCCAAGCCGGACCTATATCTATAGGCAGAAGAACTCCGGCAAGCAACGTTATCGGCAACTGCAGTCCCGTTATTACTGCGGCAAGAGTCCCGACTTCTTTCAAAATAAGCCCGCAGCTTCCGCTCACGGCGGATATTACCGCAGTCAAAACCGCTAAAAGCAGCATCAGAACGGCAAGTCCGCCGAATTTTATATCAAACCCCGCTAAAAAATGAGATACAATAATCACGACAAGCGAGGGAATAATAAATGCGACGACATCTTTCAGCACATTTCCCATCAACAGTGAAAAACGGCTTACAGGAGTTACCCTGAATCTTTCTATAACGCCCGATTTCAATTCCGAAATTATCACCCAGCCTACGCCGGTTCCCGTGCCGAGAGCGAATAACGCGAGCATTCCCGGAACAAAAGTGTCGGCTATATTTATGTTGTTTTCTCCGCTCAAACCGCTTAACAGAGGGGCAAACAGCGCGAGATATAACAGCGGCGTGGTAAGCCCCATAAAAAGCCACATAGGCGACCGCAGTTCTTCCAGCAGTTTTCTTTTAAATAATAATCCTATTTCCACAAGTATTTTCATGTATATACAACTCCTGTTTGCATTTTAATTTTCGTTTTTGCTGTCTCGCAACAGGCGCCCGGTCTGTTTCAGAAATACGTCGTCCAGCGACGGCTGAGACAGAGATACTGTTTCAAGTTTAATATCATTGTTTTCGAGAGTCTCAAAAATTCGCGGCAGTGCTTTTGTCCCGTCTTCAACATATAAATATAATCCGCCGCCCTCGATTCTCGTTTCGCGCACAAAATCAAGCCTTGATAAAATGTTTTTGGTAATTTCCAGTTTGTCGTCCGACAATTTCAATAAAATGACGTCGTCGGATATCTGCTGTTTCAATTCTCTCGGTGTTCCCTCCGCCACAATCAGCCCTTTGTCCATAATCGCAAGTCTGCCCGCCAAAGCGTCGGCTTCTTCGAGATAGTGCGTCGTCAGAAAAATCGTCGTGCCGGAGTTTTGCAGTTTTCTGATTTGGTCCCACATGTTAGCTCTGTTCTGCGGGTCAAGACCTGTCGTAGGCTCGTCCAAAAATAATACGTCGGGCTGGTTAATCATTCCGAGCGCAACTTCAAGTCTGCGCTTTTGCCCGCCGGAATACGTATTTGCGATTCTGTCAGCGATTTCGTTCAAATCAAGCGCGTCCAAAAGTTCTTTTGAACGGTTTTCGGCGTCATATTTATTCATGCCGTACAGACGTCCCGCGAGAATTAAATTTTCCCGTCCCGTCGCTTCCAAATCCGAGCCGCCGAGCTGTCCGACATATCCTATATGCCGGCGAACTTCTTTTGGCTGTTTTTTCAGGTCATATCCCGCGACGACGGCTTTGCCAGCATCGATTGGCAGAAGCGTTGTCAACATTCGGAGCGTCGTCGTTTTGCCTGCGCCGTTAGGTCCGAGAAATCCGAAAACTTCGCCCTTCTGCACGGAGAGGCTTACTCCTCTCACGGCTTCCACTATTCTTGATTTGCCTTTTGCTTTAGCTTTAAAACTCTTTTTTAAATCATCTGTTTCAAGCACATTTATAGTTGCCTTTTGCATTACAATCCCGCCTTATCTATCTTTTTTTAACCGCATTTATAATTCCTATCACTACCATTGCGAGTCCTGCTCCTAAAACTGCGCCGCTTAAAATTCCGACGAGCATATCAATCCAGCCGCCGTTTAGAAATTCAGTTCGTCCGCCGCCGGTAATATATCCTATCAGTCCGCCTATTACTATGCCTATCGTGGGAAGTCCGCCGTAGAACATACCTTCGTTTGCGTAATCTTCCGGCGCTTTTGCTGAATAATATTCCTTGATTCTGTCGTGTAAATCGCCGTTTTCGCCTGATTCCGTTTTACCTGCCGCTTCCATTTCCGCACTCGCTTTGTCAAACGCTTCTTTCTCGCTCATTCCCTGCGATATTAAATCGTTTATATAATCGCTCATGTATAAAATCATATCGTCGCGTACTTCCAAACCTTTTTCAGAATGAGATTTAAGTTTCGCCATTTTTGCGCCGACTTTATTTTTTGTTCCGCTCGCCTTTTTACGAAGTTTTTCCATATATGTCATTTCGGTGTTTTCCAGATAATTCTGCGACTGTTCCTCCGCAAATTTATTGATTTTCTGTTTTGTTTCATTGCTGATACTCATGTGTTAAATCTCCTTTTAATAAATAATATTTTAAAATTATTTGTTTATTTCCGGTTTTCTTAAATTTTTCAGTTTGTCTATGCGTGTGCTCAAAAAATCCCATCTTGTCCAAAATGCAGTCAATTCTTCTTTTCCGCGTTCGTTCAAAGTATAAAATTTACGCGGCGGTCCGATTTCGGACGGCTTTTTGACGATATTCACAAGCCTGTTTTTTTCCAGCCGCATAAGCAGGGCATAAACCGTACCTTCCGCGGTATCTTCAAAGTCCATTTGCGCGAGATATTTCATTATTTCATATCCGTAGATTTCACCCCTGTCGATTATTTCCAAAATAATCCCTTCTAACACTCCTTTGAGCATTTCGCTCAAATTTTCGACTTTCAATATTAGTTCACCTCTTTTTATTTTCAGTACTCTGCGTTGCTAAGTTACTTAGCGTAACTAAGTACAAGTATATAGTAACATAGAGTAGCAAATTTGTCAAGAGGTTTTAGAAAAATTTTTCAAAAAAATTTTTGACCGTCTGTAATTTTATACAAACGGTCAAAAATATATGGAATATTTATGTCAATTCATATTGAATGTGAAATCAAGGGCAAGAACTTCGTCGTGCAGGATATATCTGTCAGCGTAGGCAAATTCATATTTCCCGCACTTTATTACGCCGTTGCCGCGTTTTACGCGGATATTCTGCGCTTTTTCTGGCAGAGCAATATATTCCATTGATTTATAATATTCGTCGCTTAAACCCATACTATAATAGTCCTCAGCCAGTTTATATAAATCCGGCGAATCGGTTGATTTTTGAAATATCGGATAATTAGGAATATAAGAAACAGAATATGTCCAATAAGGCGGAAGATAAGAAGGGGTTTTTATTTTTGCTACTTTTACAACAACGCCGTTTTCTTTTATACTTTCGTCAAATTCTATGATATTGCCATAATTATCAAATGTATTTAATACTTGGTTTGCCGTAGAAATATCCGAATAGCCAAAAGCCATTCTTTTTGCATTATGCGCCGTATTGCTGTATATTAATTTATCGCCGTTCATAAGTTGAAACTTAATTTTGCAAAGCGTAGCTTCATCATTTTTGCCAAAAACAAGCTGCGGGTGCAGGATTTTCAACGCTCCTGCGATATTCGCCGCTTCTTCGTCTGTTTTTATGTATTCTTCAACTGCGGATTTATTTTCTTCGGATATGTGACCTTTTGCGTATTCGTATAAATATGAATATGCCGTTTTTTTATCAAATTTCATTGTATTTTCTCCTTTTAATTTATTCTGGTTTATGTTTATACCCGCTTTTTCTCTTACGGTATTCAATGCGTTGTGCACCGTGACTTTTATGTTGGACGCGGTGATTCCCATGATTTGCTCAACTTCTTTTACAGAATAATCATACATATAACGGTATATAATAACATCTCTTTGTTTCTTCGGAAGCTGGTTTATTATACTCATAATTCTTTCTGTCTGTTCGCTGTTGATTACAGTATCTTCGGGATTAGAAGATTCCGGCGCGGCAAGCGTATTCTGAAAAAATTCATCGTTTATATCATAATAGTTGTCTATATTATAATATTTTTTCATGGTTTTGTATTCGTTTTTCAGCTTGTTTTCGGCGATTATTGCGAGCCATTGTCTGACTTTGCCCTGCTCGATATACTGGTCATAATGCCGATAAGCTCTCAAAAATATTTCCTGTGTCAATTCTTCTATTATTGATTTGTTTTTTGCATATTTTTTTACTATGTTTTTGATGTAATCAATATTGTCCCTGATAATGTCGTTGAAATCAAGTTTCTCCATAAAAACCTCCTCTCAAATTTATCATGATGTATATTTTGAACGTTCAATAATATATAACAGCAAAAAAATAAAAAGGTTAATAAAAATATAAAAAATTTTTGACCGCCTGTAAACTTTATACAAACGGTCAAAAAGTGTTTACGATTATTCAGGATTTTTTAATTGTTTTACATATATAGGCAAATTTTCGTCGGGGTCAATTTTACCGCTGTCGTGAAATCCTACGGCAGACCAAAAAGGTTCCCCCGTCACAAGGTCCGGACAGATATACATATATTTTGCTCCGTCAGATTCCAATGTCTTCTGGATATGTTCAAAAAATAATTTACCATTGCCTTTTTGCCTATATTCAGGAACAATATATATTCCCATAACTGTGCCGTACCCGGATTCGATTAATCCGTAAATTGTGCCTAAATCAATCGCAAAATTGGCAAATCCGATAAGCTCATTGTCACAGTAGAATAATTCAAAGTGCATATCTTTACGGCTGCCTTGAATTTTTACTCTGCAGTCTAAGTTATGGATAATTTCAGTGTCTGACTGTGAACCGTTTCGGTGTTCATCTATTTCTTTAATGAAATCTATCCATTTGGGAAGCAAATCTTGATATAAAGTTTGATTTTCCGGGTAAATTTGCATAAATTTAAAATTTTGCATAAAAACACCCCTCTTTATTTTACGGTTTATAAATAATATTTCTGTTCTGCAAATCATGCTTGATTACAAGCGCGGCTTTGTTTGAATCTTCAAAATCCGAGATAATCATATCGGCTTTTATATCTGTGTCTATGTTTTTACCTATCCAGTATGTGATTATATCTTCTTCTGCTTCTCTGGATAAAACCGTCCTGATAAGCTCTGTATCGTCCTGCGTGAGCATTGTCGCGGTCACTATTAGTATTGCGCCAGTTTCGAGTAATATATTTGATACTTCGGACAGTCTTCTGATATGCTCTTCGCGTTTGTTGTTTTGACTGTTCATATTTTTTATATCCGAATCGACGCCGTATAAAATATTGCCTATGCCTAAATAATAGACTATTCTGCCGTCGTTGAACAAATTCTGTTCCAGAGTTTTCGCGATGATTTTTTTGTTGGTATTCTGATTACCCGTTATTATCAGCATACACGCGCACTGGCAGAAACGTTCCGCCCGCATTGCCGGGGTTATACTGCCCTGCTCCCACTTGAAATTGCGCAAAAGCACTTTTTCGCGTATATCCGAATATTCGTCCCCGACGTTTTCAGTGATAATTCCGCCGCCGGAAATCTCGTATTTATCGACAATAACAAACCTGCTTGTAAGCGGCATAATATCCGCCGTGTCAAAAGCAACCGGACGTTCTGTTTCAAGTATGCACTCTGCGACTTCGTGGCGTTTTATCATATTTTCCGATTGTCCGCCAATTTCGTCCAGCGACGAAGCATTTATGACTTTTATTATTTTCTTTAATTTAACGTCAACTTTCGCCGAACCGATTTTTAAAGAATACGTGTTATCCAAAGTCATAGGTTCTTTTCCGAGCCAGAACAAACTCGCTTTAAATGTCGTCGAAACCGACGGCTTTATTGTGTCATCTGATTTTACGCATAATTCGCCGCGTTTGATATATATCTGTTCCGTCGCTGTAAATCCCGCCGCATATCCCGCACTTATAGAATCAATTTTCGGGCTGTTAAACGTCTCGATTGTTTTGACTGTCGTCTTTTTACCGGACGGATAAAATATAATTTCGTCGCCTGTCTGCAACACTCCCGTATCGACAGTTCCCGCGATGATACGCCTGTCGTCGCCTGACGCAGTGAATTTATAAACGTCCTGTACGGGCATTCTGAAAGGCAAATCGTCCGGCTGTTTGGCGTCGTCAAAATTATCCAACGCTTCAAGCACAGTCATACTGTCATGACTCCATGGCATATTCTGCGACATTGACGCGATATTATCCCCCTCCATTGCGCTGACTGGGATAAACGCCATAGGCGTCGCGTTTATTTTGCGCAGAAACTCCGAATATTCGCTGACTATACCTTCATAGACTTTTTTGTCGTAGCCAACCAAATCCATTTTATTCACAAGCACGACAATCTGTGTTATGCCGAGCATAGACAGCATATATCCATGACGGCGCGAATTCTCCCGCACTCCTTCTTTTGCGTCGATGACAAGAAGCGCGGCTTCGGCTCTTGACGCGCCTGTAATCATGTTTTTAAGAAATTCTATATGCCCCGGCGCGTCGATTATAATATATCTGCGTTTTGCCGTTTTAAAAAACGCCCGCGCCGTATCAATCGTTATCCCCTGCGCTCTCTCATCTTTTAACGCGTCTAAAAGAAACGCGTACTCGAATGGTTTTGAATTTCGTCTGCACATATCTTTAATCTGTTCCAATTTACCCTGCGGCAATGAATCTGTATCCGCAAGCAGTCTGCCTATAACCGTGCTTTTGCCGTGGTCAACATGTCCGACTATGACTATGTTCAAATCGTTTTGTTCTGTGCTATTCATACGTTCATCTCCTTTTTACATATACCCGTCTTTACGTAGTTCTTCAAGACCGCCGCCGTCCTCTTTATCCTGTTCGCGGCCAGAACGCTCCGCGATATTTGAGAATTTGCCGCTCTTTAATTCCTCGACTATATCGTCGAAATTTTTCGCCGTGGATTCGACCGGTGACGTGCACGGATAACAGCCGAGCGACCTGTAGCGTTTTCCTGTGCCGTCGTCGAAATATAACGGCACTACAGGCACATCTTCGCGCCGGATATATTCCCAGATGTCAAGTTCAGTCCAGTCTAAAAGCGGGTGTATGCGCAAATGCGTGCCGGGCGCGAAATCCGTTTTGTACTGTCCCCAAAATTCAGGCGGCTGGTCGCCGACGTCCCAATCGTTGTTTTTATCGCGCGGGGAAAAATAACGCTCTTTTGAGCGGCTGCCTTCTTCGTCCGCACGCACTCCGACGATAACGCCTGTGTACGGCTCTTTATCGTTCGACACTTCGTATCTGCCAGTGTCGTGATTCATTCTGTAACGCGGCCATTCGCCGCTCAGGGTATTTTTCAACGCTTCTGTCTTTAATAAACGGCAGCATTCTATCCTGCTTACGTTTTTATCGGGAAAAGTTTGCTTATTTTTCAAAGCTTCTGCGTTTTCGCCGTAAATCAAATCGAGTTTATATTCTCTGGCAAGATTATCCCTGTATTCTATCATCGCTGGGATTTTATAGTGCGTGTCGATATGCACAAGCGGAAACGGTACGTGCCCGAAAAACGCCTTTCTTGCAAGGCACAGCATGACTGTGCTGTCTTTGCCGATTGACCACAGCATACACAAGTTTTTGAATTGATTATAACTCTCGCGTATTATGTGAATACTTTTGCTTTCAAGTTTATCTAAATGGTTCATTTTATTTTACTCCATATTAACTAAATCGTATATTGCCTCTATTATTTTCTTTTTTATTATATTTTCTTTCCATTTTTTTTACCATCATTTCAAATTCAATATATAAATTTGACTGCGAATCTCTCTCTCGTACATATATTATTATCTGCCTTAAACGGTAAAACCAATTAATTGTGGCACGCCCGGATATTCTAATAAATGTGTCTATATCATATATTCCAACATTTATACCTACCGAAAAACGTTCCATTAATGATAGATAATCTACTACTATCTTCCTCAAATCATCATCTTTGCTATATTTTTCATCAGTAGGATTTATAACGTCCTCGTCAAAAATATTACTGATTTGTCTTTTTAAATTAACGGCAATCGGAGATATTTGTTGATAAAATTCAACAGTAGATTGCTTTTTTTGACGCTCGTGATTTGCTTTTAAAGTCCATACTGCAACTGGAATACCTAATATAACCGCAATATTGGCAATAATAGAAAAAATTTCAGATACACTCATTTTAAATTACCCCCCTAATTTAATTTATTGTTATTCTTGATTTCTTACCCATTCTTCACGTAAAATCGCATACTCGTAAGTATCTTTCCAGATAGGATTTCCCTGACTGTCAAATTTAAAATATACATTTTTTATTAAATGACCTTCCCGTCTCATTCCTAAACGTTCCAATAATTTCCATGAAGCAATGTTAAGCGGGTCGCACATTGCGACAATACGCCAAGCGTCTTTTGTTTTAAATATGTAATTTATTACGGCGTAAGCGCTTTCGGCAGCATAATGATTTCCCCAATATTTTTTGTTAAATACATATCCCAATTCCCATGTTTTAAAGTCGGCTTCTGATAAATAAATATTTCCTATTAATTTATTTGTGTCTTTTAACCGAACTGCCCAAAATGCGGGATTTTTAGCTCTTTCTTCAGCTTCATGCAATGCCTTATCTTTTGTCAATGGTTCGTAAGGTTCAAATTTCACCACATCGTTATCCGATAAATATTCGTAAATATCTTTCCAGTCACTTTTTTCAAATTTATTTATAATCAATCTTTCCGTAACAATCATTTATTATTTACCTTATTTATCCATAGAATAACGCCGTAACCGTTCGTCAAGACTGCCGGTGTGCAATTCAAAGAGATGATTGTCGAAATCGTAAAAATATATTGAGCGACCTTCCCCCTCTACACGCAAGCGTTCCTGTTTAATTTCTACTCCGCAGTTTTTGATTCTTTCAAGATAATCTTCAAATTCGTTGTCGTTGATTTGAAAAGCGGTGTGATTATATGTGCGTTCTGAAAGAGAATCTCCCTCCATAATGCAAATCCATACATTGCCTACAAGAAAAAACTTTTCTTTGGATATTGAATATATTTTATCGCCGCTTGAATAAACTTCTTTTGCTTCAAATATATTTTCCCAGAATATTGTCGCCAATTCTAAATCTTGTACTATAAAAGTGATATGGCTTATACTTGAAATCATATCAATCCAACCTATTTTCTTCTCTGTTCAAAATCACAAAACCTTTCTCGTTCAGACTATTTTCACGGTTATACGTCATATCGCTCCAGTCGCCCTGCACAAAAATTCCTCCGGCTTCCTCGACTATACACTGCATTGCGCATGTGTCCCACTCCATTGTATATCCGAACCTGTAATAAATATCTGCTATTCCCTCTGCAATCAGACAGCCTTTTAACGAACTGCCCGCGTCTACCTGACTTTTTATCTTATGCTTATTTTTTTCGAGCAGAACATCAAGTCTGTCATCACTGTGCGAACGGCTTTTCATCACGACTAATTCGTCTGTTCTTTCGCTGACTTTGATTTTTGTATTTTCATCAAATAGTCTGAATATATCTTTGCTTAAATCAATAGCATATGCTCCGTGATTTTTCGCGGCGTAATACAATTTATTCCGGCACGGCACATACACAACTCCCATGACTGATTTGTGGTTGTACGAAAGTCCGATATTTACAGTAAATTCGCCGTTTTTTTTCACAAATTCTTTTGTGCCGTCGAGAGGGTCCACAATGAAACAAAACTTATTTTCTAACCTTTTTTTATTATCAACGCTTTCTTCCGCTAATATATCAATATATGGCGCGTATTTGTTTAGCCTTTCGCAAATCAAATCGTTTGACTTTTTGTCCGCTTCGGTAAGCGGGGATTTGTCGTCTTTGTACTCGACAACAAAATCTTTCGCATATATGTCCATGATTATTTTACCGGCGTCATACGCCGCATAAATAGACGTTTCAAGAATTTTCGATAAAAAACAATCAATTTGTTTCTCAAATACATACTGCACTATGATTTTCACGGCTTCGTCAACTGAAACTTTTTCGGTATCTATAATAATATCGGGATTTTTCGGTTCTTCATACGGAGAGTTTATTCCGGTGAATTCGGCAATCTCTCCGATAACGGCTTTTTTATAAAGCCCTTTCGGGTCGCGAGATTTACATGTCTCAATATCCGCCTTAATATAAATCTCGCAAAAATTCTCCGTACCGATTTTTTCTCTCGCTTCGCGCCTCGCTTTTTCAAACGGTGAAATCGCGCTGACAATCGAAATTATCTGCGAATCGCAGAAAAGCGCGGCGATCTCGTAAATCCGACGGATATTTTCGTCCCTGTCCGCGTTCGAAAATCCGAGATTTGAATTTATGCCGTGTCTTAGATTATCGCCGTCAAGAAAGTACGCGACGAATCCAAGTCTTGTCAGCTCCGCCTCGACTTCCGTGGCTATAGTGGATTTTCCCGACCCGGAAAGTCCCGTAAACCATAAAACTAACTCGTGTTGTTTAAGATTTTCCGCACGCGCATTTTTATCGACTTTATTGCCGTGCCATGTAATATTTTCCGTTTTATCCATAAATTAAAACAAACCCCGCAATTATAATCTTAATAATAAATATAATAAATATTTACGGACGTTTTGTCAAGAACAAAAATAAAAAAAGATTAAAATTTAACAAAAATAGTTTTATTTGAACTTTTTTTATTTCATAAATATGATATAATATGTTTGTTAAAATATTATAAATGAATTTGATAGGTAAATCTGACAAATTCATTAAAGAAAGGTTTTGGTAAATAATTCTATGAATCTAACCACCAAACTTGTTGTAATGGCAAAAAAACACTGGCGCACCATAATATTTGGAGCGGTCGGAGTTTCGGGCGCATCTTTACTTAATCTTATAACTCCATCGATTGTGCGGAGTTTTACGGCAAAATTGCAGAATGACACTATAACTGTAAATGTTCTTGTCATATATTCTCTCGTACTGATCGGCACATATCTGTTAAGGTCCGTCTGCCGTTGGGTCGCGCTCGCAATCAGCCATGTCGCGGCATGGAATTTCGTCGGGGAACTTACCTCAAAAGTCTATGAAAAATTGCAGAAACTATCTATGCGGTATTATCAGGATAAACAAACCGGACAGTTGATGAGCCGCATGATAAACGACACGCGTCAAGCCGAAGTTTTAATCGCTCACGCACTGCCGGATTTAATAAGCAACGTGATTATGATTATAGGCGTCGGCATACTGATTTTTACGATAAATCCGCTTCTTGCCGCTATAACTTTGATACCTGTGCCGTTCGTGTTTTGGGCGGGAACATTTTTTTCGAAAAAAGTCGCTCCGCTTTTCAGAATAAATCAGGAAGTTCTCGGCGAACTAAACGCCGTCTCGCAGGATAATCTGTCAGGAATAAAAGAAATACAGGCATTCGGTCAGGAAGACCGGGAATTTGACAAAATGGTTGAGAGGTGCAAATATTATTCGTTTGTGAATATACGCGCAAATTACGCTAACGCGTTTTTTTACCCTGCAATAGAGTTTCTTACGTCTATGGGTACGGTCATAGTCATCGGAATCGGCGGATATTTCGCTATGAGGGGACATATGAATATTTCCGACATCATAGGATTTCTGATGTACTTAGGAATTTTTTACCAGCCTCTTTCTGTTTTAGCCCGCCTTTTTGAAGATGTTCAGACGGCATATGCAGGAGCGGTTAGAATATTTGAAGTCTTGGACGCGGATTCCGAAGTTAAAGAAAAACCCGATGCGGAAGTTTTGTCAGACTGCGAGGGAAGCATAGAATTTGACGATGTTTCTTTTTATTACAATAAAGAAGAACCCGTTTTGAAAAATATAAGTTTTACGGCAAAACCCGGCGAAATGATCGCGGTTGTCGGACCGACGGGGGTGGGAAAAACTACTATTGTCTCTCTTATTGAGAGATTCTATGACCCGCAGGACGGCAGTATAAAAATCGACGGGAAAGATATCAGGGACGTAACTGTGGAATCTCTGCGTTCGCAGATATCGATGGTTTTGCAGGACGTCTTTTTGTTCAACGGCACAATAGCCGAAAATATTGCATACAGCGTAAAAGGCGCGACGCAGGAGCAGATAGAAGCCGCCGCTAAAATCGCATGTGCCGACGATTTTATACGTCTGATGCCGGACGGATATAAAACCGTGATAGGGGAGAGGGGAGTGAGACTTTCCGGCGGACAGAAGCAAAGATTATCCATAGCGCGCGCGGTTTTGAGAAACACCCCTATACTTATACTCGACGAGGCGACTTCGTCAGTCGATATGGAGACGGAGCTTCAGATACAGCAGGCAATCGAAAACCTGACGGGCGGACGAACGATTATAGTAATAGCGCACAGGCTTTCGACTATAGTCAGCGCAAATCAGATTATTGTCCTCGACAAAGGCTCTATTACCGAAAAAGGCAATTACGAGGAACTGATGGAGCATGACGGAATTTTTGCCAAACTGAATAAGTCTAAAGTTGTAGCTAAAAAATAGAAATACATAATACATCGTTATTAATAAAAAATCAAAAAGGGTCAATCCCCCTTTTTGATTTTTTTATCACTGTTTGTTATTCTTAATTTTTATATTTTAATATAATGTTAGCAAAACGGGAATCATTTATGCTCTGTTTTTTCTGGACTTTAAGACCAATACCGAAGTGCTGCCTACAAGAGCGATAAGGGCAAAAATTATCCCTGTATCGCCGGTTGCAGGAGCCGGAGCGGCTGGAGCCGGTGACGGTGCAGCAACGGCGGCATCAGTCGCAGCCGGAGCGGCTGTATCGGGAGCTGCAGTTGTTTCCGGAGCCGCTGCTGTAACTGCGGTTGCAGATAATACGATGTAATCGTAACCGATAGGATTCCAGCTCATATTGCCGTCTGTAACTACGGACTGATGAGAGAATACCATACAGCGTGTCGTATCGTCGCTCTGCATATCGTTTATTTGCAGCATTAAGCCTATTTGAGCGCCTGCCGCTTTTGTTATCGGCAGTTTGAATTCAACGTCATAACCGTTAGCCGTCATTTTAGCCGCGCCGTCATATACGCCGTTTGCCGTTGTAGCGTCGCCGCCGTATGAATTTGTGCCGTCAAATCTATTCTCGAACGAACGGTATCCGTAAGCGTCTATACGGAATTGCGCGGAATTAGTATCTTCGCTATTGTTGTCCGGGTCAAGGAAAACTTCAACGCTGTCCGTCATCCATGGAGAGTTGCTCTCTGTGTCTGCGTCTTGCGCCATAATATATGAGTCGGTTACCGAAACGAATACATAGAGGAAACCATCCTGCCACAGAAGCCAAGCATTACCCCTGGTAGCAGTCGGACCCTCAGAATACTGGTTGTCTATATCTAGCGGAATCTGAAGCCCCTGGTCATAAATCGCATCTTTTACGCCGTCGACTGTTATAGCGTCCGACGATTTAGGAACGTCGCCGAAACTCTTATTTGCGTTATAAGCTAAAGCTGGAACTGTCAGTATAGAGAAAATCAAGATGGCTACTATTAAAATAGAAATAGTTTTTTTCATATTTTTAATTTCTCCTTGTTTTGTGTTTTTAATTTTAAAAATATATTTATTTTGCTAACATTAGCGGATAAAATAAAAGAATAATAACATTTTAATTTGTTCTGTTTTTATTTTATCACGTCTTTATATTAATGTCAATAGTATAAAAAAATTTTTATAAAAAGAAACGCAGGCATATATCCTGAGTTTCTTTTTATTATTATACAAATATATCAATCTTATGCTCGCCGTCTGTTATAAATACGGGATTTCGCGTCTCATTTGAGTCAAGAGATATTTTAAAATCATGCGCCTGTCCGGATTGTTTATAGACGTTTATATTATAAATGCCGTCTCTTATTTTTATTTTAAGCGAAAAGTTATTCAACTCATCTATATATTTTGAAGATATGGGATTGATATAAAATTTGTCGCCGCAAAGTTTGAATCCGAGCAGATTTTCAAGAATTACTCTGTAATACCATGCGGCAGATCCAGTATACCAACTCCAGCCGCCCCTGCCTGTATGAGATATATTCGAATACACGTCTCCCGATAAAACATACGGCTCAATTCTGTATATTTCGGCAAGTTCTTTATCCGAGCATCTCACTGCGGGATTTAATGCCTGTATTATTTCCCAGCCCTTTTTGTATCCGTCCGGTTCGCCGAGATCGCCAAGCGACAAAAATCCCAAAGCCCCCCAGACAGCCGCGTGCGTATACTGTCCGCCGTTTTCGCGTATTCCCGCAACATAACCTTTTATATATCCGGGGTTTTGATTTCCGTCCACAAACGGAGGGGCAAATAATTTTAAAATTTTATACTTCCGGTCAAAAAGATTATTGTACGCCGTATTCATTACAATCTGCGAATTTACTTTAAACCTGTCGTCCGTATTATCTGTATTTGCCGTGATTGCGGCGAACGTCTGGGGAAGTATATCGATTTTGCACTCGTCGCTTTCTTTTGAGCCGAGCTTGTCGCCGTTGTCATAAAATCCCCTGAGATATCTGCCGTCCTCGAAACAGTGCTGTTCTATAGCATTTTTAAGTTTTTCACATTCGAGCTTGTATCTTTTTGAAATCTCAAAATCGTTTTTGCTTTCGCATATTGGGATAAAGTCTTGGAGTACAAGTATCAAAAACCATGCAAGCCATACGCTTTCGCCTTTTCCTTCCGCGCCTACAAGGCTCATTCCATCGTTCCAGTCGCATGTGCCTATGAGCGGAAGACCATGTCCGCCGAATTTTAATCCGTATTCTATGCTTTTTTTACAGTGTTCGTACACGCTTTCTTTTATATTGGATTTTATAGGTTCGCTGTACCGTTCTTTTTCGTCTTCGGAAAGCAACGCGTCGGTTATATACTCGATTTTAGTATCAAGAATATTATAATCGTCGGTTTTATTTATATAAAACGAAGTTATATACGGAAGCCAGAGATAATCGTCTGAACAGCGGGTTCTTACGCCTCTGTGCGATTTTGTATCGTCTGCGTCGATTGATTTTATATTATGCCACCAGTGCTGAACGTCTCCCTCCAAAAACTGGTGAGCCGCAGACCTGTATATATGCGCCCTCACAAGCTCAGGCGCAGAGTATACGAGAGCCGCCACATCCTGAAGCTGGTCTCTGTAGCCGAATGCGCCGCTTGACTGGTAAAATCCCGTGCGTCCGAATATTCTTCCGGCGATATTCTGATACGGGACAAAAGTGTTGAATATTACGTCAAGAGCGGGATTTGAAGTGCTTAATTTAATTTCCGGCATATATTTGCGTATAGAAGCCCCGGACTTTTCAGCCATACTTTTTATAAAATTAAAATCGCTCAGTTTTTTATACATATAGTCAAAATATTTTACGCTTTTGTAACAGCCTAAAACAAATACCGCGCGGTTTTCCTGATTATCTGTATTATCAGCGTTTAAAGCTAAAATTTTTGACACAGCAATATAATCAAATTCGTTTGTGTTGATTTTTGAGTCTGTCAGAAATTCCATTAAATCGTGCGACTTTATTTTGCCGCCGATTGCGCGTATAAATCCGGAATAACCGTAAAAATCCGCGTTGCAGACGTTTATGAAAGATATTGTGTCCGTCCTTACATCGTTTATATCAATAAAATTTAATTTTGATTCAGAAACTCCCATAACGGGTTTTATCAGATAACTGACTTCGATATTTCGGATTTCCGAATCTGTTTTATCTGAATTATTTAAAATATTATTTACCTGATAAAAACCAGCGTCGATAAGTTTGACGAACAGTTTTTCATCGACAGTCACTGATATTTTATATTCTATATTATTGATTCTGCCGTAATATTCCGCGCCGTTAGGGAATATTTTAAGATATGACGAAATTGCGCACAAATCGTATTTTTCGCCGTCGATATTCAAAATCAGGCGCTCGCTTTTCATATCGGAAACCGGGTCGTTTTCCCAGGCTGTCAAACGTCTCTCCCGCGCGTTTGAGTACCAGGTGAATCCTAAAGATTTGTGAGTGATTAAAGTGCCGAACTGCCTGTTTGAAATTATATGCGACCACGGAGCTTTTTTACCGTTGCAGTCAATATAGAATGCTTCAGATTTTGCGAAATAACCCCCATGAATTTTATAAAACGGTTTGTCAAATACAAAATTTTCGAACTGTTCTTCTGTGTTTCCCGTATTTTCCGATTTTATTTTTATTTCCGGGATTTCATCTATTATATTGTGTGTTCTGTGTATATCTGCAAGACTGTTAATATTGCTTATATCGCCGTTTATTTCATATTTATACGACGCAAAAGCTTTGAGCAGACCGACTAACTTCGGTTCGAGTTCCGATTTGTCAAGTAAAAATATCCCGCCTTTTCTTTTCAGGAAATGTTCTCCGCCGTTTTTTTTTACAATATCTGCCAATTTGTTCCTGCATGGCCGGTTATATTTTTCTGTTTCGGAATAAATTACGACTAAATCGAACTTTTGACCGGATAAAGTCAGATACTTATATACGCGAAGATATTCCTCGAAAATATCCATTTTATTGATGCTGTCAATGTTATTAGGGCTATCTCCGACGCCGCCCATGTCTTTTATTATAAGCAGAACAATCGGCAGATCCCCTGATATGCCTTCTTTCCAAAGCATTTTTATTGATGATGAGAGTCCGGCTATATCGTCTTTAATGGGCTTATTGTTTATTGTTTTGCAATACATGCAGGATAAAATTATATCCAATAAATTTTTTTCCTTTGAAGTCATTCCGGAAACCAAAAATCTATTCTGATTGTTTTCGGATATTTTCTGATTTTCTTTATCGCGGTTTAAAAGTTTAGCGTTTCTCAGAATATTAACAGCTTCTTCGCGTTTTCCCGCAAAAGCGATAAAAAAACTTGCTTCGCAGATGTGTTTGTGATTTTTATAATATATTTTCGGTTTCACTTTTACGGCGCAGACAGGGTTGATACATGCTCCGTATGTGTTTGAAAACGTCCGGTAAAACAAATTTTTTATATCGGATTCGTCATAGCAATGAGGGAATATGTCGTCTCTTCTGCTTTCGAACATGAAATCTAATGGGTCTGTTTTGTTTGTTTTATTCTGATTATCCGTTAAACCCTGATTTCCGTCAAGAATTCCGGTGTCCGACACGGATATCGCGAGCCATTTCTCCGATTCGCTTTCAAGGCGGGGACGCCTCTTATAAAACAGTATTTTATTTTTTTCGTCGTATTCGGCTTCGATTGAAAGCGACGAAAATGCCGGATGGGCGTTAAAATCCGCAAATTTTGCGAGTATAGGTTCGAAATAAAGCAATATTTCAATATCGCTCGATACATTCAGCTTTTTTAAAATACCTTCGTTTTTATTTCTTATACTGATATTATTACTGTTATTGCTGTTTTTTACATGCATGTCGGTGATGTGTATTGCCGCCGTTACTATATAACACGACATATCGGAGGCAAGGGAATATGTCGCATCTCCGGTTATATGTTCCGAATCGATTATTTCTTTTACGGAATAATGCGCCAACGCGTCTGTAAATTCATACGAATATTCTGCGTTCTTACGGTTTAACGGAATCTTTGACTGCGAAAAAACTTCGTCTTTATATTTAAACAGTACGGATAACTGTTTCGTATTGGTGTAACGGTCAAAATCCGCGTAATTTATTGTGTGCGCGCCGTCAAGAAGCAGGATATCTCCGGACGACGAAGCTATAATTTTTGATTTTGAATTTGAAATAATCCTGCACACGGGATTTTCAAGATTTATTTTCCCTGTGTTTTTCTCTATCAGACCATAGGAGCGGTTTATCTTTTCAGGGACTTCACGTGAATTTATATCTTCGAAGATTATTGCGTCGACGGGTATTTTTTCGTCGAGTATTTCAGCCGCACTCTTTTGCATTATATCGCTCATAAATCTTTTTTGGAAGATATTGTCGCAGCAGGCGTTGGCGGCGGCTATTATGCTCATGCCGACATGATGCGCCATATAACTTTTGACGACGTTCATGCCGTTCCCGACACGGCTGTGAGTAAAATCGCACGCTTCATAAAACCCGTATCTTCCGTACATGCCGATTTTCTCAAGCCTTGACAGATTGCCTATCGCTGCGGACGGGGCTATACTCAGAGCCAGAAAAGACGAATACGGGCTTATTACGAGGTCTTTGTTTAAACCTCGTTTCAAACCTAATTTCTGCACCCCGAACGCCTGATACTGATAATTCATGTCAAAATCGAACGCGTAGAATCCGCTCTCAGATATTCCCCAGACTTCCGTTCCGGCATATTTTGCCCTGCGTTTTATTTGTTCTCTCAGGGCAAATCTGTGCGCCTCGTAAGTAAGCGAACTTTTATGCAGGGGCAGAAGCAGATTCGGCATGAAATATTCGAACGCCGTTCCTGTCCAGGAAGCCAGACCCATATACCCGTTTTCTTTTATCAACGTTCTGCCGAGTTTTTGCCAGTGTTTTTTAGAAACCTCGCGGCGCGCTATCGCGAAATAACTTGTGATTTTCGCTTCGCTCATGTATAAATCGTAGCAGTTATCTCCGAAACTGCCGGTTTCTTCGTCATATCCTATATAAAACAGGTCTCGTGAAGAATTGTACAAAGCATAAAAGTTCATGCCTTCAAGAATTTTTTCAGCACGGGTTATTACATTTTGTATAGATATATAATATTCGCCGGAATTATATTCTTTTATACCCTCTTTCAGTGCAGTCAGACACGCGGCGAAATTGCCGCTGTCTACGGTTGAGACAAAACGGGAGCCTATGACGTTTAAATTTTTTGTATCGTACCAGTTATACAAATGTCCGTTCCATTTCGCCATTTTTTCTACTGTAGAAAAAGTGGAGTCAAGTTTTGCGCACATTGTTTTTGTGTCTATGAGCCCGAAATCGCGCGCGCACAATACCGAAAGCATATATAATCCTATATTGGTCGGCGACGTTCTGTGCGCCGTCGATTCTATCGGGAAAAACTGTATATTGTCGGGCGGAAGATAATTCTCGTGCTTATTTACTGTTGATGCATAAAATTTCCACATGTCGGAGATATAATTCCTGAGTTTGTTTTCCTGAATCGCGCTTATTTTACTCTCTGAGCCGTCGTCGTTTTCTTTCCCAGTAACATAAGCTACAACAGGGAAAACCAGCCACATTGCGCCGAGAATTTTATATATTCCATAAGGGGAGAACAGTATAAAAGCAAGCCCCAAAACAGACGACAGAAACATTTTTTTCACATACAGGGCAAAACCTTTTAAATTTTTTTCGCTTTCGGATGCCGTTACCCATGAAAGCATTCTGCGTTTTGTTATAAACATTCTGAAAATAGAACGCAAAATCGCGTCCAGACTCAAAAACGCCCTGTAGGACAGCGCGGACAAATCAAATAAAGCTCCGCATATGCTCTGCCATATGCTCGTCATAACTTTTGAAGAAAATCTTTTCGAGATATTCTGAAACGACGATATAATAAAAATCGAGATTATTCCGGCAATCATGGGAAATATTATATATAAAACAGAAAAGATCAAAACGGCGGGCTGATTGTTTTCCCGCCAGTTTCTGTAAGGATATTGGGAATATTGAATCAGATATGGGATTATCACGGATATAATCATAGCGATAACGGCAAAAACAGGAAGCGCGGCGCGTCTGACATTGTCGAAAATTTTATATTTCGACAGCGCGTTTATCGGATTTTTTACAGTTTCGCCTGCGGCGTTTTTCGTTTTCGCGCCGATGAATCTCAACGCCTGCATATCGCCGCGTATCCATCGGTGAAGACGGTCAAAGTAAGATACGGGGTTTTTAGGCAGTCCGTCCGTGAGTTCCAAATCCGTTATCAAAGCGCACCTGAGCCTCGTGCCTTCCAATAAATCGTGGCTTAACACAGTTTCTTCGGGGTACGCATTGTCGAGTGTTTTATAAAACATATCTACGTCGAATATACCTTTGCCGCAGAAATTTCCCTCGCCGTATATTTCCTGATACAAATCGAACGCCGCCGATGAATATATATCCACTCCGCCGGAACCGGACAGCATTCTTGTAAATGTGGTTTTTGCCGAAGCAGAAAGCTCCGTCCCCATTCTCGGCTGCATTATTCCGTAGCCGTCTACAACGATTTTTTTGTCTTCGTCAAAAACAGGTTTTGCGTTCGGGTGAAGCATAGCCGACAGCATATCTTTTACGCCGTCTATGCCGAGATTTGTGTCTGCGTCAAGGGTTACGATATATTTCGCGTCTTTTATAAAATTTATATTCCCGCAGACAGTTGATAAAGTTGTCTGTCTGCCTTTTATAAACCTGACAAGCTCGAGCAGCGCGCCGCGTTTTCTTTCCCAGCCCATGTAACGCTTTTCGCTTTTTGAATATACTCTGTCCCTGATAAATAAACTGAACGAATTGTTATATTTATTATTTAACCCGCTGATTCTTTTTTTTGCATATTCTATGATTTTATCGTCGTTTACGTTTTCTTTTTCGCCGCTGTCCTTTAAATCGCCGAGTATGGAGAAGTTTATATTTTTATCCCTGTTGCATTGATAGAAAGTTTCAAGACGGTCAAATAATAAATCGTCCTTGCCTTCGCCAAACAGTAAAGTTGTCACGCATACCAGCGTCTTTTTATCGTCGGGAACATTTGTAATTTCGATTTTGGGCAGAGGCGTCGATTCGGAAATCCTCGCAAATATAAAATCAGTCATCTGTTTTGCAAACTCCCACAGAGGCAGAATCAGCAGAAGAAACATAAAACCGGCGAATTTATAAGCAACTCCGCAGAACAGTAAGACCATAGCCGTTATGATTATAAAATACGACTGCTTTGATTTGCTTTTTTTCAGCAGATAATAGCCTATATGCGTTTTTTTTTCGAGTTCCGTTATTTCACGCGCAGTTTTACTGTGTCTCTGCATAAGACTGTTTTGAGCGTCCAGAGCTCTATAATATATTTTTTCAGCCGTCGATATTTCGTCCTGTCCGTCGCGCAGATTTTCGCGGGATATTTTAAAGAGGCGTTTTCTGTAATAATCCTTTGTCTGCCTGTCTAAATTTTTATATATTCCCGCAGGGTCCCTGTTAAATATCTCGTCTACTTAGAACATTTCGTTAAAAGTTTTTCAAATTGATAGACCGCACAGAATCTTAAATTTCGTATGCAATAGCCGAGAGAATAGGCGTAATGGTCGGGAAGGGTTTCCCTGTTTTTATTGAGATAATCAAAAAGGTCAAGACATATGCCGTATATTTTTGAGCATACCGAAGCTGCAAGCATAACTCTTATGAGAGAAAGCTCGCTTATTGAAAAATAATTTTTGTCAGACTGCACGGATTCTATATATTCTTCAAGAATAACGGGGGTTATTTCCCCGTCGTAACTTGAAATAAGCTCGCACAGCAGTGCATAAATTCTGATTTCGGCTTTATTGTCTTTGTTATTGGTTTTGTTGGACGCGGGAAGCCTTGAAACATACGACAGGCTTTTACATATATTTTTAACTTCGCGTTCGATTATATAATAATTGTCGCATATCCATTCAAAATGCACGGGCAGATACAGATTTTTATCTTTTTCTTTAGCCTCGACAGCTTTCGCGTATACTTTTTTTATAAATTTAAGATTTTTCTTTTGGATTTTAATCAGGCTGTTTGGTTTTATATATCCCGCGTTTTTATACGCCGCAGATATGTCGTAACCTAAATTTTTAGCATTTTGACTCATATCCTGCATAATAAACTTGACCTCCGTAATTATGATTTAGACGTAGAAATGTAGAAACAGGCATTGTTATTATTTGCAGAAATATTTTTATTATTCTAAATTCTGGAAGAAAGGTAAAAAATTGTTACCACACTGTCAGTCTCTGCCCTGAATCATTACATTTATATCCCAGCATAAAAGCATTCAGAGTATCTACTAAAAAATAATACTTGTCAGTATATACATATGCCAAATATCTTTGCGGAAACGGCATATCGTTATAATCAAACCATACGCAGGACGCCGACACATATAAAGTTAGTTTGTACGGTTTCCGTCCGTCATTAGGGTGAAAATACCATTTCATTGTTATAACAGGTTTTTCGTCTGTAATGTCGCATGGCGTAAGGCTATACTCAGGAAACATATGAGCAAAATATGTGTTATATAAAAACATGTCACTTTGTTTGTCGGATCCGATTTCAGTATATTTCCATGGAAGCGCGTATTCAATTCCGTCATCTATCGTGCCGTCAAAAGGATCGGACAAATTTATATTATCAGACAGCGACGAGACAATTTCTGCGAACGATTTTTTCACAGTTGCATTTTTAGCAAGAGCTACTGCGTCATTATTAATCGGCGGAAGAGCGGAGGGAGTGGCAATAGGCCATGTTGATTCCGTGACAGATGAGGCAAGCGTCGTTGAATCTGGCGAAGAAGCCGTCTCATTTTGGCTTATTGTAGGCTGTGTACTTGATTCTGTGAGTTCAGACGACAGCGACGTTATACTCTTTTCGGATTCTTTCGCAACCCAACCTAACCCTTTTAATATATTATAAATATCTTTTGGAATATCTGAAAAACTTCCCTTTTTAATTATTTTACAGCTATATACTCCCATTTGACCGGGATAACTCTGTGCAAGACTGCCACAAGTAACCGTGATTAAATCTCCGGTTCGTACTTTTTTAAATAAATCTTTCTTTTCAGACAAATCGGTCATAACGATAGGTCCATATTCGGGATAATCAGTTATAATTATATAGGAATCGTTAGTCGTAACCAAACATCGTCCTGTTATTATCGGTTTTTTTCCGTTATTATCGCTGCAACTTTGAAATGACACAATTAAAAATGTTATAAAAAAGAAAGAAAATAAAAATATTAAAATCATTTTTTTCATAAAACATTATCCTCATTAATTGCCATTATACCACAATATTCCATTAAATACAATAGATAATTTTATGAAAATTACAAATCCCCGAACTTTCCCTGAAACTTCAGCCCGTCGAAATTGCTCTGCCGCAATGCCTCATATACTCCTATCGCGACCGCGTTTGACAAGTTCAGACTGCGCAGATTGTCGCGCATCGGTATTCTCACGCAGAAATCAAGATTGCGTTTCAGTATATCTTCCGGTATTCCCGCAGTCTCTTTGCCGAAAATCAGATACGGATTCTCGCCGTATTTCATATTGCTGTACAGCTTCGTTGCTTTTGTTGTGAAAAAATATAAATTCTGATTTTGATTTTTATCGAAGAAATCGTTTGTGTTTTTATAGTATGTTATATCCAGATAATGCCAGTAATCAAGTCCGGCGCGCTTTAATTTTGCGTCGTCTATCCTAAATCCCAACGGTTCGACTAAATGCAAACTTGCGCCGACTGCCGCGCACGTTCTCGCAATATTTCCGGTATTTTGAGGTATTTCCGGCTCTATTAAAACTATGTTCAACATATTTATGCTCCCAAATATTAAAATTATAATTAAATTTTAACATATAATTGTAAAAAAATTTCTATAATTATAGTATTTAATATAATTTTGTAGTATAATAATTTAATTAAAAGGTTTTATGTAGGGGCGACGTTTCGTCGCCCGCAATTACGCAAAGAAGATATAAATAAAATTTCGGAGGTCGGATTATAATTATGGGAGTAATAAGCAGTATATTCGGAACATATTCCAAGCGTCAGCTTAAAAAGATAGATTGGATCTGTCAGGAAGTTGACGACCTTGCAGATAAATATAAAAACATGAGCGACGACGAACTGCGCGGCACAACGGCGGTTTTGAAACAGCGTCTCGCGGACGGGGAAGACCTCGACGATATTCTCCCCGAAGCTTACGCCGCAGTCGTCGAAACGTCGGACAGGGTGCTGCACAAACGGCTTTTCAGGGTGCAGGTGCTCGCGGGTATTATTCTACATCAGGGCAGAATATCCGAGGTGAAAACCGGAGAAGGTAAAACATATCTTGCCGCTCTGCCTGCCTATCTCAACGCGCTGACTGGCGAGGGAGTGCATATTGTCACGCCCAACGATTACCTTGCCCGCTACGGAAGCGAAATGATAGGTAAAATTTATAATTTTTTAGGCATGAGCGTCGGGCTTATCGTGCACGACTTGCCGCAGAAAGAAAGACAGGACGCGTATAACGCCGATATAACATACGGCACAAATCAGGAAATGGGATTTGATTACCTCAGGGACAACCTGAAAACCTATAAAGAACAGTTGGTTCAGAGAGGTCATGTGTTCGCAATCGTCGACGAGGTTGACTCTATTTTAATCGACGAAGCCAGAACCCCTCTTATCATATCCGGCGAAGGCGATAAATCCACGGATTTATACGAAAAAACAGATAAACTCGTCAAACGTATGAAACAGTTTAAAATAAAAGAGATGGAAGACAAAGAATCATACGACGATGTTGACGCGGATTATATAGTAGACGAAAAAGCACGCACAGCCGTTTTGACGAAATACGGCATAAAAAAAGCCGAGGATTATTTTAACATAGAAAATTTATCAGACCCCGAAAACACGGATTTGCACCATCACGTAAATATAGCTATAAAGGCAATGGGAGTAATGCACAACGAAGTTGATTATGTTATAAAAGACAACGAAGTTATAATAGTCGATACGTTTACAGGTCGTATGATGCCCGGAAGAAGATGGTCCGACGGACTTCATCAGGCGGTCGAGGCGAAAGAGGGCGTCAAAATCGAGAAAGAGAGCAAAACCAACGCAACAATCACATTCCAGAACTATTTCAGATTATATAAAAAACTGTCAGGCATGACAGGTACGGCGCTGACTGAGGACGCCGAGTTTAGGGAAATATACAACTTGGACGTCGTGGAAATTCCGACGAATAAACCGATGATAAGAACAGACTACAACGACGTAGTTTATACTACTACAAAAGGGAAATATAAGGCTATAATAGATCAGATAACGGAATGTCATCAGAAAGGTCAGCCGGTGCTCGTCGGCACAGTTTCGGTGGATAAGTCGGAATACCTGTCGGGTTTATTGAAAAAAGAAGGAATAGAGCATAAGGTATTAAACGCGAAATATCATGAAAAAGAAGCTGAAATCGTCGCGCAGGCGGGACGTTTCGG
>Ga0123357_10001365_pt1 | contig 25818 bp, 14 predicted proteins | sample TergutEmb28metaG_FD_89873 | JGI IMG/M metagenome (GOLD analysis project Ga0123357, IMG submission 89873) | Embiratermes neotenicus P4 segment gut microbial communities from Petit-Saut dam, French Guiana - Emb289 P4 | ecosystem: Host-associated > Arthropoda: Insects > Digestive system > Gut ...
AGTTTGCATTTATATGTCTAAATAATTGAAAATTTGCCGAGCACATTTTTTCGACTTAAAAGAGTAATTTTGCCGCCCCTTAGATTCTGGTGTCTGGGACGGACGCACCACCTGTCGCACTGTAGGGCCCCCCCCCCCAATATTTAATCTATGCCGGTACGTGCATAAATCTACACACTCGCACTTGTCTCGCTTGTGTCTAGAAGACATTATCTTATTCCTCAATTGTTCAAAATACAGAATGTGGGCTGCCTTACACAGACATCCTCGAGTTCGTCCTGTTACGTGCTTCCCACAGCAAAATTTTCTGAATGAACTGGGTCGTACTATAAATAATTACTCAGATATTCTGGACTTGTATTCGGAAGGTTGCCTGTTAGATTTAAGGGGCAGTATGACATTTCATGTACAACTTCTCTTGGTTTTGGTATGGGATATCTTGAGGTATCTCATAATGAAATCTATCCAATATTACACGTACGTGTATTCTGATATGAACTGTATGCCTCTTCCTTAAAATTATGTTCTACGTAACTAATATTTTGTAGGATGGTAACCACTTTTGTTATTTTCTTTTTGACGTTTTGCTGACCGTGCATCTCAGTATATTTATCTCAGTAATTAACCAACTTGATGCACAACATTTTTGTTTTACAATAAGTTTATTCCATGCCTCTACATGTTTCAAGCACATGTGCTCGAAACATGTAGAGGCATGAAATAAACTTATTGTAAAACAAAACTTTTGCATCAAGTTGGTTAATTACTGAGATAAATACACTTTTGTTATGTTGTTCTATACATTTCAACGGCCGAGGAGTGAACTGTGTGTTGAATTCATCAGCTCCTAACCTACATTCAGTATGGTTCATATTTGTCTTAAAGTGCATATTTGAAAGAATGATGCTGTACAATGTTTAGTTCGCCGAATACCAAAGTAGGCGTCGTTTGCGAAGTAAGCGGGAAGTCCTCGTGTGGAGATCATGTCTGTGACCTAGTATTACTCACTAGGTCGATGGTTTTGTATGTTTAAGTATAGTGTGTCCACTTTCACTAAACTTTATCCAGAAACTGGGATTTTTAGCCAAAAAGAACACATTTTATCTTAAAAAACGTAAAGCCGTTGGCTGAGGCACTGTGCTACAGGCAGGAAGGTCGCGGTTTCGATTCCTGTTGAGTATATTGGGATTTTTCGTTGACTGGCCCTAGGGTCGATTCAGGCTGAAACATAAATGAGTACCAGGGATATTTTCTGGAGGTAAAGGCTGTCTGTGCGTTGGACTGACGCCCTTACCTCCTACACGTGCCGATTTTCTAGACCTTCTGGAAGCCTCAAACTCCTAGAGCCCTAAGGGACTGTCCAGCCTTGTAATGGTATAGCTCAACCTTTTACCTTTTTACATGGTAGTAGTCGTGCGGTTTAATGCTTAACACGCAGAAAGTTTCTCTGTTAAAACTTATATTTTGAGGTTAACGAACTGCGAAAATGCATTTTACTCCCTGTGTATATGTACTATTATTAGCCTACAGAGAAGCATTACTGTGAAAGTATATCCACTTTACGTACGCCTGTGTCGTGTCTGGCTGGCTGCGTATTGCGTTGCGCTCTCCTGCCAAATCTCCTGCAGCAACGTATATTTTTTTTTGATGACCTACAATCGGAGTGCTAAATTCCGTCCATTTCAACCAAATTTTTATATCTGTAATTCTCTCTAACTTCCTTGCTTAGTAGACGATCTCCTCGGCTATAGATAAACTCGCTATAAAACTTGGCTAAACAGAACAGTCAAGGCTTAAAAAACAGCTTAACTTTGAAGTTTTAGCGGCGGCTGAAATGATTAATTCTTCTCGGTCGATCAACCCCGTAAAGTCGTATTACAAGTCTAATATTTCATGAATTACTTGTCTCCACCACCAGGGAATCATATGTTTGGTGATGGAGACGGAGGTAGTTTTGTCGGATAAACATGGTGGCCCAAAACTAAACGCAAAATATATCCTCATATTAACGGGACTACTCATAAAGAATTAGGATTCATCACTTTGTAAAGCGGTATCAGAGCGTTGTGACTTGCACAGTGAACACAAAGTATGCCATTTCGAGAAAGTGTTGTACATTAAACAAGGATAAAGGAATCTATAATGTAGTATAGTTCATGTTTTGCTAACCGACTAACTATCTTGTGGGTTGCCCTGTACTGTTTTATAAATTCTCAGCTAATAACATGCCTAAAGTTAAGTTGAAATTAATTGCCAATAATCATCTTTTATTTATGAGATTAACGAATTTGCGTTACCTTTTGAATATAATCTAAGTGTTATATTTAACTCTGTCCCCGCCACATATTCTTGGGTTTTGTGTCGTACCCCGAAGATGGAGGCAACGGAGTTCTCCGAAGCGTCTATGCCTACCTGTTAACACGGCATTCCATCAGAAACGGTAATCTACTTAGCCACCTTACTGAGAGCCTAAAAGTCTTACTTGTGTTAAAAGTAGCTCAAATATTTGTGGAATACAGTGTCAGTAACTCATCACGTCTTTTGTCATTATGACTTAATGATTTACTAAGGATGAATTAATAGCGGACAGATCAGAATCCTCCCTTTGTTCAGGGATTCGAATCACGACCGGTTTGCAGACTACACTGACTCAAATTATTTGCGTTTTCGTCAGACTATCATGTTAAACTATACTCCAAACACGGAATTTAATTTTAATCCTTTCATTACTTTCAGGGGGGGAAAAAAAAAAAAACCGTGCACGTGACAGAGTCATGACCTCCGTATTGCACGCATATTTTATGTAGCTTACGTAAAAACGCACAATGAAATGCGTTGTATATGAAACGAAGTTATGTTATCAGGCACGAAGCTTGAAACTAATCCAGTAAATTAATTGAAACTGTTTTTGTATCAAGTATTCTCTAGTGGCGTTTCCCATTAATTTAGTGAATATGACTGGCGTTGTAAATCCACATTGTACAAATATTTACGCAATCATTATCTTTAGGCCGATGTTTTACGTACTGCTGTTACATGACTTTGGTGGCACGAAAATTATGTTGATGACACTAGATAACAATGAAATGGTGTATTAATAGACATTGTTTGAATTAATAAACCCCTTTTAAAATGTCGTAATATTCTTTGTTCTGGTAAATATTAATTCCATTACGATATATTAGGCACGTCGATCCCGGTGGCTGAGGCGTGGGTCTGCGGCCGTTCGCTGGCTGGGATTGCAGGTTCGAATCCCGCCTGGGGCATATTTGCCTGTCTGTTGTGAATGTTCTGTGTTATCGGGTTGTGTTTCCGGGCTGATAACTCGTCCGGAGGATTCTACCGAGTTTGATGCGTCTAAGTGCGATCTTGAAACCACCACAGAGAGGAGGCCTAGGCTCACTGTGGCTACTGAATCACAAAAAAATATCATGGATTTATTTAATTTATTTGGTTATTAAATATAGCACCAGTTAAAGTGTTGATATACACATTGAAGTGCTCTATTCATGCTTGCAAGAAGAATACCACTTCATTTCATTTCATGATTTTACCTATATATAAGGGGGACCGCGGTTTGCTACAAATCGGAAGGTCGCTGGTTCGATCCCAGCTGGTGTCATTGGAATTTTTCATTGACATAAACTCCTTCCGATTTTACTATGGCCCTGGGGTCGACTCAGCCTGTAACATAAATGAGTACCAGGAGCATTTCCTGGGGGTAAAGGCGGCCGGTGCGTAAGGCTGACAAACTTACCACCATACTGTGCCGTTGTCATGAAATCTGGGAATATTAACTTCCTGGAACCCTCTTGGCCACTCCAGGCCTGTAACGGGACTGCTTTACCTTTACCTTTACTTATACGTAAGGATTTTTAGGAATTAGGCACATTCATATCCCTGAGGAACTCTTCAAATCACTCTCTTCTGTCTTCCCTCTATATGCTTGATAGTTACTAATTTTTCGAAAAATTAATGAGCCTTTAGAGCCCATATATTCCTAATTTGGTAAAAGAGATCATGGAATTTTCACATTCAGACCAGTTTGTCTATATCGAAGGTCTTATTCAAACGGTACAGGAAGTTCTTTCCCTGGGGATAAAGCGGCTGTGACTTGAAAATGACCACACAACACCTCCATGTCGGACCAAGGTTAAGAATTAGTGGGGGTGTAATTCTATACCCTATCTCTGTACCTTTATGGCTTGCAAAGGGACAAAATTTCCTGTCATTTTACTTTTACCTTCGTGCGTTTCTGAATGCGTATTCGGGTTAAGTTGTTTAATATTTATGGCAGCGAAAAATGTTTCAATCAAATGTGAAGAGGATCGCAACACACATTTAATATAAAATACACTCTTCTTTAAATTTACAGTTTTGCAAAAAATTAAAGATGACAGGAGAATTTCTACTTTTACGAGCTCGTATATGTGGGCCGGGTAACTCAGTACCGGGTCTTTCCCGGGGGTAAAGTGCGGCCGGGGCATGCTGCTGACCACTCACCCCCTTGTAGTGCCGCAGTTATGGAAGAATAGAGCTATACCTCTACCCACCCTCTGAGCCACACCGGGCCTGTAACGGGAAAACTTTACGAGCTCGTATATGGAAAAATTTAAAATACTTCCAAAGGCACGACGTCTTGAATGCATATAAACTTCTTTGAAATCTGGTCTAGTCTGTTGTTTGAAAGTAGTTCTCTATTAAAGACATACTGTAATTTGTGTACTAAGAGTGAAGAACGAAGCTTCAATATTAATCGTTTTTATTTGGAATGAATATTTTGACTTCTTGCCAGCTTGCTTGTAAATGTAATATTTGGTCAAGGAACGCAAGAAAATTACTCGAATTTGCCAGTGACGTGCTTGAAACAACGTTCCGGTATTTATACAATGACATCAACCTCTTAGTTTTGTCTGATTGTATACTTCAGAGAAAATAATAGCAAAAGTTCCTGAGTTGGAGCCACGCATGCATTTCCCAGGTTTTTTTTTTTTTTTAAGGAAAGTCTGTTATATCGTGTCATAATGTCTGTATGTTTACTCCCCTGATAACGATAGAACAAACTGACTGACAGTTATGAAACTTTGTGTGGACAACACGCCACTGAGGCTGATTGATTAGTGAGTTTAGAGTCAATGTAATTGCTTTAGTGTTTTTTTTTTCTGTGACACCTCTTTGACTTTAACCACTCACGTCAAATATCGAGGTCTATGTTGTGTAGGCTTTACTTTCAGGTTCATGAAGTAATGGTGTTTACGCGTGAGGGAAACGTGTCATTACGTGACATAATCACAACTTGCGACGTGATATGAGAAGCATTTCACATATATTTTCCATTTTGTTTGATTGATTCTTGTTTCTTACAACAATGCTTGTTTTTTTATGTATAGATAACGTTACGTGGAACGGTAGGATGATTGTTGTCAATGGCAGGGTTCTGAAACTAAATTAAATTTAACAATTTAATTGTACCACCAATGTTTGCTTTAGATTTAAATAAAAAAGCGTAATTTGGAAACACTGGCTAACAGCATGGATGAGTTAAGTGGCCTAATGTTGCCAGCAATGCGCCATATTCGGAAATACGTGGTTTATGTTTCATTTTTTAAATTTATTTATTTTTTTTAATTGTTTTTTCAGTAAGTCCCCCTACCAATAAACAATGGTTGACGTACAAGTAATAGTACGCGGACCACAGTTTGAGAAACCATGGTTCATGGTTTGTGTAACTGATGCGCTCAGTACTGAGACGCAGTAGCGTCGATGGTAAATGTATGAAATGTAAGGCATAAGGATTGAAATTGAAAGAACCAAGAATCGCTTGTTTAATTCAGGTTTTTGGCTAAACGAATTGAGAAAACGTAACACTTTCGGCCGAATACGAACAAATAAAGAAGAAAAGAGTACTACTATTCGAAGCCTTATCTTGAAACATAGTTGATCATTTCTAGGCGCGTTAATAACATGGCAAAAATGGACTTTCAGCTTCGTGATATCTGTCTGTCGGCATGGAACGTGTCGGCTCCAACTGGACGGATTTTCATGAAATTTTATTTGAAGATTCTTCCAAAATATGTCGAGAAACTTCAAGTGTCATTAAAATGTGACAATTATAAAAAGCACTTCTCATGAAGACGTACGTACATTTATGACAACATCTCCCAGAATTCTTCTTAGAATGAGAATGTTTTAAACAAGAGTTGTGTAGCAAATGAAAACAAACATTTTATCTTCAATGAACTTTTTCTAAAACGCTTGCTGTGTACGAGCTAATAAATGCGTAATCGTGTGTCTCTAAATTACGTTTTAATATTGTTCTGCAATAAAAAACCCTTTTTTTCAACTGGCAGAACACCTTTCCTTCCTCATCTGACACTTCTGATGCTCTCTCAATTCACATGTTTCGAATAAGTTTTCCTCAAAAATTTATAGGCCTAACGGATCAATGGTTTTTGCTTGCTGTGCCTCTTGTCTCTCCGTTTGTTGTCCTTGCTGTGTTCCATCCTTCAGTTAAGAAACAGACCACATGACGATGATAAATATGCGAGAAGTAGCATTACTGAAATGTCCAGAAACACTGCACGGGAGAGAGGAACTCCTGAAAGCAGATGGCCACATATCAAGGTGGAATTGGCAAACAGGAAGGTACTCACTGCCAAAAATTGGCAAACAGGAAGGTACTCGCTGCCAAAAATTGGCAAAGAGGAAGGTACTCGCTGCCAAAATTGGCAAACAGGAAGGTACTCACTGCCAAAAATTGGCAAACAGGAAGGTACTCGCTTCCAAAAATTCCACTGAGCACAGAGATTTGGGTAACCTCGATAGAATATTAAATGCGAATGGGGAAACAAGGCTAAGATAGCAGAACTGAGGTAGATGAGAGAGCAAGGATAAGATTGTATGTAAGATTGAAAAGCCGTAAACAAAATGGATAAGACAAGAACCTTTCAAGTCACACTAAATAGCACATATAAACGGTAGTCATTAGCAATATAGTGGATGTACACTGGGAAAAACTTGGTTTTACCGCGCACGTCCAGAGAAATGTGTTGTATACTCAACCAATAAATTATTATTATTATTATTATTATTATTATTATTATTATTATTATTATTATGTAAGACATAACACGTAATCCACAAAGTGATGTAACATAGTTCTGTCAGAACTGGAAATGAACTTCGTGGATGATAGTTGTTCGAATCCCGTGAGGGAGATCAGTCTGTCTGTATTCTCTGTTTCTACACCAGCTCTATGTGGAACTCTGGAACTCATGCAGTAATTTTCTTAATAGTAACCAGGGCAGGCTTTTCCCCGGTACTGCAATGATCTGAGCTCGAAGTTGAACACTGATATACACCTAGACCGGAGCTTAAGAATGCCTCGTTCTCTACTGTAGTACGTCTGTGCTCAATGGCCTGGTGTTTGGAGAGAGGAAATACGGGTTTCAAAATGTAATTGTGTGACCGAGGAAATGTGTGATCTTGTTTGAAATGAAAGAATGCTTGTGCATGACATCTTCTTGGATTTTCGTATGATATTAAATTGACTTTACGTTAATAAGTAACAAAAGTTTATGCAAATTAATAACATTGTTTTTAATTTAGTTTCGTACTCTTCCCATTACGAATATTATTATTTTGGGTGAAAATATGTTTTGTGTTTGTGACGTACTAGAGAAAAGTTTGTGTTACAAATTAAGATACTCCTCCGAACCGCATATCTCTGCTTTAGAAAGGTGAACTATAAAATTATGTAATGTGGTTGGAAGCCTGAATTTACATAATTTTATTTGCAACACCAGCTGCTGTTCTGTGCGGTTCTAATTTGGTTAGGAGGGGTTGAAATGTGTCATGAATTAATCCCTAAAGAAGCTGAGTGGCATTAATAACCTGTAAGATGGAAACAGACATCTTGTACGCACATACTCATTTAACACTGTTAAAATGTTATGAAATAACTTATTACAAATTACTGTGCCAGTACCTTGCCATTTTAAAAAAACTAACGTTTTTGAAAATGTTCGATACGGATATCATAATAAATAGTGTTATATCAGGCCAGAGCGTCCGTAACTGTAAGAGTGAAAGTATAAGAAATGGTTTCACTGAGCTGTTTGAGAGATGTATCTCATTCAGTTAATAGTAAGGAACTGAATTAATGTGTAATAATTCTGCCCTAATGCAGTTTCTTTGCCCACAGAATATTCTGTGTGGAAGTTGATCCATATTTTGTTGAATGAAGGCCATGTTCCTAGCTCTTAACCAACTAAATGGTCAGTTCGTTCTAGGTTCATCATTGTTCATTATTGCTGTGTATCTACGTATGACGCTATACAATTATCATAAACTGAGAGAAAGAGTACAATAAAATGCCATGAACGAAGTACCATTGCATTAAATTGCCTTGAAATATTGTGCCTGCATTGTACACGAAATATATGCTTATACAGGAATGCGCATACAGTGCATAGATATAAGAAAGGAATGCACATACATTACACATATATATATATATATATATTCTATATACAAGATATATAAAAGTTTTGCGCCTAAAATATGCAGATATATGAAAGGTTTGCGCATGCAGTATACAAATATATGAAAGGCGTGCACATACATTATACAGATATACGAAGGATGTGCACATAATATATACAGGCATTTGAAAGGCATGTGCATTCAACATTTATATATGTGAAAGGTATGCATATACATTATTCAAATATATAAAAGGCTTCACATACAATATGCATATATATATATATATATATATATATGAAAAGCATTCGCATACAGTACAGATATATGAAAAGCATACTCATATAATGTAGAAAATATAAAAGGCTTGCGCATAAAATATACAGGTATATTAGAAATGCGCGCGTACTATATACCTGTATATGGAAAGGTTTTGCGTGCAGTAGGCATGCACATGAAAGGCGTGCGTATGAAATATATTGGTATGTGAAAGATGTGAGCGTGTAATATTTCGATATTCTCGAAGGCTTCAGATAGGCTCTTACCTGTAATAGAATTACAACAGTGCTGCAAGTCTGGCAATGGCCCGAGGGACACAACACCATGAAGTGAATGCTATTGTCACCGCATGGTCGTGTTGACACTTTAGTGGAGTTGACTGTGGTGTTCCAAGTGTTTGTTGTGACACCGCTGTCAGTGGTGTTCCTCATTAGTGACATACCTGCAAGATTCCATTTGAAGCCGGGATTTCATGAGAAACTTAAGCCTAGTATTAAAATCTGATTGTTATTACGTTTATACCTATAATAACTTCTTCTTTATAAAAATACCCCTTCAATTTCTGTATTTAATTGCTCCATCTGTCAAGATTAAGCTAAGCGAACTCTTTCGACATTGGTTCATCTCACACTTGGGCCTTTCTTGTCTTTCGCATCCTTCCAAATTGACCCTGTCATTCGATTCTGCATAACCATGTATCAGAGCTTACTCTATGGAATAGGTTTAATCTTGTGGAATAAATATCCACTCTGTTGGCCAGAATTTTTCTCCTCTTACGGAAAACCCCCAGCTACGTCTAGGTCAATGTTATGATATCATCCCTTGTAGAAAGTTTAAAAATCTTAGATAAGTTAACGATTTAAATCTGTATAATATATTATGCACCGTCAATACACAGCATACATCAAACAAGATGCAGTAATTACAATTAGGTAATATTTGGCTACATGTTTCGGCCGTGAGCGGCCATCATTGGACCAACTAAGAACAACAATTAAGGCACAGTAAAAATATTACTCAATGGGATCCAATTTCGTTTATATTAAACCGTGATAAAATACGAAAATTCTTACTTAAGGATAAAACAGAGGAATAGTATAGTAAAATGGTAAAGTAAAATGGTAAAACTAAACCTTCTTACTCAAGGTTAAAACAGAGGAATAGTATAGTAAAATGGTAAAGTAAAATGGTAAAACTAGACCTTCATGTAGTGCATGAAGGTTTGGTTTTACCATTTTACTATACTATTCCACTCTTTTATTCTTAAGTAAGAATGTTTATATTTTATCAAGGTTTAATGTGAAAGAAATGGGATCCCATTGAGTAATATTTTTACTGTACCGTAACTGTTGTTCTTAGTTGGCCTGAAGATGGCCGCTCACGGCCGAAACATGTAGCCAAATATCACCTAATTATAATCATTGCATCTTGTTTGATGTATGTTGTGTATTGACGGTGCATAATATATTATACAGGTTTGATAATACACAACGGGATGGCCTCTCTCAAATTTAACGATTTAAAACTGAAAACAGCTGACCTAGTGATACCGTTCTCTCGCTTCTTCTCCCCTTTCCTCTTTTCCTGTTGTGTAATGCAAATGAATAGCGCTACGGAGCCTATGAATGAAGGGCCGTGGGATGAGGGTAGTTTCAGAAATCGTTATCCAATTACTTCTGAACACGGGTCGACCCCTGAAACCGCTGCGCGCCGTAAATAATGGCTAGCCAACTTAGGTGAACAAGGCGAACCCCTGGCCCTATTAATAAAATTCTGTGAACTATTATAATGCCTCTACCACTATTATTTTAGGAAGCAGGTTACACTCGTGCGTTTTGTTGCTTCTGTGATTTATGTGTTAGTCCTGGCTTTCTATTAGTCTTCACACAAGGACTAATTGCTAAAGTAAACTGCTTGATAAAATCTAGATTAAAGTTACCGACAGAGCTAAAATATAATTTTGTCACTCGCACATTGTAAAGTCGGTACATTCTTCATGAGAACAATACTTAAATAAAAGACAGGTTCTTTTGATTGTTTATAACACGTGATTGCATTTCAGGAAGCTTCGACTTTGGAACGCAAACAAAAAATCGACTACTCGTAATCTGGTTTTCTGTGACACTTCTTTAATTCGTCCAAGGCTGTGTTGGATGCTAACTTGTTATATGCGAAAATTTGCTGTACTCGGCCTTACCAGTTAACTGTTCAAAATATACTTCTCCTTCGACCCCGTACCATTTGCAGTGACTAAAGCGTCGGTAAGTCAATAGATAAACATGCTTGTTTCTGGCTTCTCATTCTTACACACAGAGCTTTATAAGCTACGTAGATATGTACTGGTAACTCTGACGTAGTTAATTTTACGTAAACGCGACTGCATATTAATGTAGTCTGTATTTAATTCATTGCTGAGAACTAAACATAAGAAATTATTTATCTAAATCAAAATACATGCTTCTGTTGTTAATGACATTAGAGTCAGTTAACATTTTCTTACTGAATATTAAGATCAGCGAAGAAACTATAGGCATATGTAGAAAAGAAGAAGGAAGAGTTTGAGTGATGCCATCACTCTTGAGAGGGTATAGGAATACAGAAAAAATTAGCAAATTAAATACGTCGTGATTTCTACTCTTCATCAGACGGAACAATTACTACACATGGGCACATAACAAATACATGCAAAATATAGTTCCGAAAATCTAAGTTGAGGCTTGAGTCTGGATGCCAGAGAGCAATAATGTTACAATGAATTATATACGTGCAAGCAATGTATGGAAAGAATTCATGTTTTTTTAGAAATGTTTTTTAAAAACGAGGCCTTTCACGTAGTCACTAACGCTCAAATTAAAATGATATTACAAAATTTCTCTGTCTGATGTATTTTCATCACGTAATCGTCTTCGGAAGCTTGTTTTTTGCATACTCCGCTGAAGCTTACTTCGTTTAAATGCTCAAATTGTATTTGGATCTTGTGATTTTTGCTAAGGGTAAACTGCATGGTTGTCTAAAATATATGAGCTTATTTGTAAGGGAACAATAGGTACGTTAAGTTGACGTCAGAGTCCTAAGTACATCAGGCTGAGAAACTTTTTACGATTATTGTAATTGATAGTCACTTGATATGTAAATATTTTGTAACGACACAGATTTGTCTTATAGGACGTTAAGTAATGCATGGTTTTCCTCATGAAAGTAGGCGGTTTGATTTGAATGTATGTTTCTGCTTATTGCATAGCGTTATTGACCTCACTCGATTAGCTCCGTCCACGGTACAGGAAATGGAATAATGAAAGAAACGGACAGAAAATAAATGTTTAGGAAGTGACAAGTGACACGTTAGACATTAGGAATTTCAGGCACTAACTTTTGTTTAATAGCTAAACCTTTTAAATGCAAGACTTAGAAATTTTGTAATCACTCAGGAGCTCAAGAAAATTCTTGTTATTTAAGGATCATTACCATGTTTACAAGAGCCACTAGTGAGACATACTCTAAGCCAAATAACATCCAATTTCTTCACCTATCAGCATTAATAGTGGGCCCGGTAGCTTAGTCGGTATAGCGATTGACTACGGGCTGGACGGTCTGGGATCGAATCCCGGTGGGGACGAGATTTTCCACCCGCCCAGACAGGCCCTGGGGCCCACCCAGTCTCCTGTAAAATGGGTACCGGGTCTTTCCCGGGGGTAAATTGCGGCAGGGGCGTGCTGCTGACCACTCACCCCCTTCTAGTGCCGCGGTCGTGGAAGAGTAGAGCTATACCTCTACCCATCCTCTGGGCCACACTGGGCCTGTAACGGGATCACTTTACGTTTTTTAATCAGCTTTAATAGTCTACTACGCTCCCTCTAAAGTGGTACCTTCCCGTCTGAGTTTTCTGGCATTTCTTGTAAGCGTTTATGATCCTTTATTTAATATCACAATATTTGTTGCATAAGTGGAAGAGGGATTGTTGCCAAGACATGTAGCGCCATATGAACAAATTCGACAACCACGAAATTTCAAGAATTTCGGTTCTTTACAGACAAATGCGTGTAGAAAAAATACCGACATTCCTTTCAAATTATTAAAATTTCTGCGTCATATAACTTCCTTTTATTTTGTATAGGTTGGTATGTGATTCGTTGTGACTGAACCGTTATCAGATGACATGTAATTAAAATATATTAGTGAACAGGAAGTACATTTACTTGTACGTCACTTATCATATTTTCTTGCGTATGCGTCGATTTAATACAGTACAATAATAACGAAATTATAAGAAAATAAAAATCATGTTAACATAGCAACAAAATCACGAAATGTGGATTATACATCCATGTTGACTAATGATGACTACGACTGCTTTACTCTGTAGTCATTGTTGAAGTGCGAAGGCCTGCATTCGACTATGAAGTCAGAAAGCGGAAGAAGATGAAATGCTGGAGACCGTTAGGTCAGCTCGCTGCAAGTGAATATCTCTAACTGCCTTTCTGTGTGAATAGTGTCCTATCTTGGGGCACTTGGCTGGTGTTAACCGCGATAACAGCCCAGTTCACAATACAGTAATTATCCGCCATGTCATCAGCTCAAGCAATTGTCTGATGGAACTGTCGTATGATATGTCGTGGTTCAACTGCTATCACTAGTTGATAGTGGTGATAAGCTGTACTGTTACTACGGATCTGTATTTTCTATAGACATTCCATGATAATTCAGTGGTAATGAAATTATTCTTCACTTTGAGAGAGAGAACAGCTCTAACTGCAGATGTTTGGATGAAGCGCTCGGAAGTTTGTGTCAACAAACGTAAGTACCCACTGTTTTTTTTTTCCGGAAGTACTGTGCCTGTCAGTGTCACAACACAAAATAGCTAAGTGTATAAAGAATAAATAACATTCAAATCTACGAATTGCAATCTACTCGCGTATTTGACGTGACAGTCACTGTAAGTATAATTTAAGACTTCTGTGCTTTTTCGATTGTTGCAGTGGAAAAAACAGCGCCGCGTTCTTTGTGTATTATTGCGGTATATGCCACTGGCAATCAATATAAAGACATTGATTTTGCACAAAAATCCGTTTATGGCGATTTTATGTGTCCGGCAACAATAGAACCTATTGAGGTAAAGTGTCCGATATTGTATTCCTGTTTTAACGAGCTGTATTTTTTCGGCCGATTTTCATGTCCCCCAGTATCAAAACGGATATCCGTCCATGGGAGACCGCTGTGATTCAGGCGGACAAATGGACAGAGAGACACATAGAGAGACGGACATAATGAAGCTAATAGGTGCTCTTCGCAGTTATTCGAACGCGCTTAAAAATTGGGAGCGATGATTCGAATCACACTCGAAAAACCCAGCGTCACGTTTACGCATTATTTTAACAGGATTGGTAGTTAAAAAAACTGGGAACGAGGATTGGAACGGCAGCCAGTAAAACTAAAGCAGTAATTATACGTCATTTTAACAACAGTGGCTCTCATTCATACTGGCAACAGAAGGAATGATATTGTTTTTCTTCAGTTAGGTATGCGGCAGGAAAGGCGAAACGGAAAAATACAGAGGTTTTACAGTTTGTGATTATGCTTCTTACACTAGAAGAAAAAGTACCTGTGCAGTGTAAATAAGATCTTCCCTGTGAAAATAAAGTGAAATAACAACTTGACGCAACAAGGTAATTTCATTGATGTATTCTTAGCTCGACATGTTTCGGGTACATACGCCCATCATCAGGAGCATTAGATGTTGAGTTGCAGCATATGGTTTTATGCACCGAGTTTTTGAATGGGTGGTGATCTTGAGAGACGATGCGTAGGTCGTGTTTACGGTGCGGATGGTGCCGTGCGACTCGCACTGCACCATCCGCACCGTACACACGACCTACGCAGCGTCTCTCAAGATCACCACCCATTCAAAAACTCGGTGCATAAAACCATATGCTGCAACTCAACATCTAATGCTTCTGATGATGGGCGTATGTACCCGAAACATGTCGAGCTAAGAATACATCACTAAAATTACCTAGTTGCATCAAGTTGGTATTTCACTTTATTTTCATGAGGAAGATGCACGGTCAAACAACCCTCGAGATCTTCCCTCTTCTGGGATGTTACACAGCGTAGATTGATAGTTAGATGCCGACGTTTCGGGACAAATTATTAGTCTCATATTCAAGGCTCAAGCAGTCCAAGAAGAAATGCCTGGTGTAAAATACAGCCTTTTTTTTTTACCATAACGCAACAGCCCTACTGTGCCAAGGCCTCTCATTATCGAGGATTCATGATCACACTCAGTTATACACACCACACTCGGTAGGACTTCTTTGGACGAGTGATCAGCCTGACGCAGAAACCTATACCTACACAACACATTACACTCACAAGAAATAGACATCCATGCCCCCGGCGGGATTCGAACCCACAATCCCAACAAGCAAGCGGCCGCAGACCCACGCCTTAGACCGCACGGCCACTAGCACCTAATAGAGCTTATAGTTTATATTACTAATATATAGTATACAATACACGTGTACAAAAGTTAGAGAAATCCCTGTTCAGGCCTGGACACACCTATAGGGTTCCAGGACGTTGAGTCTCCCAGATTTCTAGACAGTCGGCACATGAAGGTGGTAAAGTTGTCAGTCCTATACACCGGCCGCCTATACCCCCCAGGAAATGTTCCTGGTACCCATGTCTGTTGGAGGCTGAGTCGACTCCAAGGCCGTAGTACGGCCGGAAGGATGAAGTCAATGAAAAATTCCAATGGCTGCATTGGGAGTCCAACCCGCGCCCTTCCAGCTTGTAGCGTAGAGCCTCAACAACTGCTCCACCGCGTGCTATATTACTATCATATAGTATATAACATCATATAACGAGTTACCTTGTGATTGATGCAGCAGGAAAAATGTTTTCAAGTGTTTGGAAAAGAGTGAAACTAGTACAGAATTTTTCTCGACACAGCCTTGGAAGTGTTAGGTTATACTGAGGTGGTGGTAGAATAATATTAAGATAGATCTTAGTGTATTGTGATGTGAGGTTGGAAAGTGATGGAATTGGCTGTGGTTATTTACAACGGGAGGGGGGGGGGAGGGGGGAGCGGAAGATTTGTATTTTCGGTGGTTGAAATTTTGGTCTCTGCTAGGCGTCCTTTTAGTGGTAGTTATTAGGACGGAGTGAAGAACATCTGCTAGAAGTTTAACATTGCCTCTTCGCCAACAACTTTTCCTTCTTCCGAAGCTTGTAAATATTGCACCGATATTTTTCCTTTCTCTGTTGCGAAATTCGCCTGCGAGCAATCAAGTGTAGCCTGGCGGGTGAGGATATGCATGTAATTGTCATAAGGTCTTATAATGTATGTGCTGAGTCTGTGGGTTTTTGAGGTGCTGTGTCGTTTAATAAAAGTGTAGGAGTTTAAACTTTGTACGGGTGTGACACATGGTCTCTCATCATATCAGAAGAACATAAAGTAGTTTAAAGTACCTGGTGCTTCGACGAATATTTGAAACCAAGAAAAAGGAACAAATAATAGGCCAGAGGAAAATACACAGGGAGATGATAATAAATTATTCTCTTAACTGAGTGTCAGCAGGATTGTCACACCCCACAGAATAAGCTGGGAAGAGTACGTAGTCGACATGGAAAACATGGGAACTGCACGCAGTCTTGTTCGGAGTAACTTCAAATCCCCATAAAACACTCCCCGACTTAAAGCAACTTAAACGTTACGAAATATCAGACTTATGCAACTTTTAAAAAAATGAAATTATCTGAATAATAACATCGTTTTTATGGGCGTCGAATTTTTCCATGCGGTAATGGAAACTCTATGAAATTGAAGGTGTTTGAAGATTACTGTTGGGCGACAACATGTGTCGGGTTTGTAATAGTGCGGCCGATCAGGCTCCAGGGTGTTGGAATTTGGATTTCAAGTGGACTGCCTAGTGTATACATACATATTTGACCGTATGTATACTCAGTCCTGGCTTGCACCAGACTGGGTACTGGATTCATCTACTTCCTGGACATTGTACAAAGCAAGCTTTTGTGAACGTGATAATGTGTTGTCGGGTTGCATAAAAGGCGCGAACAGATACATGACTACGGGCGTCTCCAATATCATTCTAGTGCATAGATAGATGCCAGCTGTAACTGCTACGAAGTGTGTGTAGTGGTAAACTAAAAACTTGCAGCTGTAACTGCTACGAAGTGTGTGTAGTGGTAAACTAAAAACTTGCAACATGTTGACTAAAAGAAGCGCATGTTACTTGCGAGGAACATATTGGAGCTACCATTCCAACAGCAACGTATAGTATAGTATAGTATAAAAACGTATTTGAGTTTTATGTTTATTGGACCGTGCATCATCTTGATAGTTGAGTAAAGAGAGACCAACTTGATGCCACTTGTTTTATTATTACTTTACTCAGTGCTCAACATGTTTCGGATGTTAATACATTCATCCTCAGGTGTGGTATCCGTATGCAGGCTTCAGCCTGCATACGGATACCACACCACCATAGCCACACTGCAACATAACACCAACACACGTCGAACCAGATACAACCCATGAAGTAACTCAACGAATTAGTCGCAAGCTCCTGAGGATGAATGTATTAACATCCGAAACATGTTGATCACTGAATAAAGTAATAATAAAACAAGTGGCATCAAGTTGGACTCTCTTTACTCAAGTATTTGTGTTTGTTGAAGAATAAGAGACTGAAGCCTGTCACACGGATACCACCCCAACCAGCCACATCGAAACTCCAACACACATCGAAACAAGAACGCACAACCAATGTGGTGAAACAATAGAAAAGTCGCAGGCTCCTGATGATGGATGTATTAATGTCCGAAACATGTTGAGCATAGAAGAAGTGAAATAAAAATTGTGACATCAAGTTGGTCTCTTATTCTTCAACTATCACAATGATACACGGTCCAATATACATAAGTATTTGAGTTTATTTAAGATGGCGTGGCTGCCACGACTTCATAGCTTATTTGTTTAATGTCCGTGATAATATCATTCTTACATTTACTTTTGTATCACCTAAGTGGTCACTTCATTTCGAAATTTCTGACCAAAAGTCTGTAGACAGTTTTCATATCGGCCATGCATGTTACATGTCCAGGCCATCACATAATAAACGGTACTCTGTTATGTCATGACGCTGATAATAATTAGTGAAGAACACGAATTATTAAATATATCATTTGTCCCACAGGGTTTTCTCAAGTTTCATGTAATTTACTCCGTTTCGTGTTCAGGGATTCTCCTCTGCTCTTTTCACACAACAGCTGGCAATGTTACCCCTTTATTAGTCTATTTATGTTGTATAGGCCATTTTGAATCGAAATATGCTGAATTGAGCGTTAGCAAGCATGCCTTGAATTTAATCTGTTCAAAATTTCTTTCGGAGTGTGATTTTGGTTTGCTGCTTTCATTCCAAGATATTTGGACTGTGACATATTTTTGAAGGACTTACTTGGTAATGTGTTTCACAGTTTTATGAAAATAAACCCGACAGACATTGTACTTCCTACTTACGATGCAAAATAATTCATCGTTGTAATTCCTATATAACTGAAAACATAGGTTTACTGTGCGGCGATCTGCCCGGGACTGAGGTTATTAAAATGCAAGATCACGGTTAGTTTACCACATCCGGTTTAATATGTAAGTAATTTATCATTCTTAAGCCGGTTGTGAGACACTTCAGCTGTGATCGACCAGTTGTTTCTGTTCAGATTTGGATCATAGCTCCTGATAGAACGCCTTCCGTCCCGAATATCACATTTCTGTAGCATGTGACTATGCTAGGTACACAGTGCATGCGGAACTGGGTGTCCAGCACAAAAGTGACCACTTTGTTGGATGGCTGTTACTGGGCACTAAATTCATCCATCCGTTGTCCTTAGTTATCACAAGACTTGCGTGGCTAATTACATTTAATTCATGTTCATTCAACAAGACCGTAAGAATGGAAGCAGAAACGCCACTTACTTTAATTTATGGATCATTAGTGTTATAGCAATAGCAGAAAATTCTTCACTTTGGAAGGAACAAGAATAAGCATAATGAAAATTCCCTGGTCAAGTACCGGGTATACCATGTGTATATATATATACCGACAAGACAATTGGGACTGCTCTTCGGCGTGTTAATAATGATAACAAGTACATATAACATTAACTAGTCACTTGCCGTCACGTGAGTTGCCATCACAACAATCAAGCGCTACTCCACTGAAGCACTGTTCAAGTTCAAAGACTGCGGATGGAATATCAGTTAATATTCTTGCATAATAAGAAGCTCAATCTGAATTGGAAACTTTACCCGGCACACCTGGACGTAGCACAAAAACGGGGGTGAAATTTCGTACCTTACTGAAAGATCTGTTGTTGATTGTCGTCTAGCGACTGAATTAAAAATAACATGTACAAAATTCGGAATAAGAAGACGGGTAACCCAGATGTCGAAACTCGTAAAGTTTAATATCGTTTAAGACTAGTTGTTAACAATGCAAGAATATTATTTTTAAGACAGAAGTGTCTCTTCTTAATAAAATTTTATAATATATTTATTGTAAACATATAACTTATAAAATCATGTACCGTAAAGGATGAATTAATATTGACAAACAATTTTGTGTTAGTAAACAGATATCTCAACAGGATTTTTCGAAAGCAATTTCAAATAACACAAAATATAACCATACAGTAACACCTGAAAATCGAAGCTAATCACTTATACATTTAAACTCAACACCACCAAACTTTAAGAGGCTAATAAAATACTTAAACAGGGTAAACCTGCCAGACCCATTATCATGTGGCGGCATGCTGCCGCATACAAGCTAGCAAAATGTGTATTTGTGTGTTAACACAATATTCATCTCTTCCTTATTCGTTGAGTATGACAAACACTGTTGAATTACTGAAGCCTTAAGCGAAACTCCACCCGAAAAAAAAACTATACTTTGCTCTGTTTGATATTAGCAACAGGTGTTTGAATATCCTCACCAATAAGCTTCTCAAAAAATCGAAGATATGATTGGCACCAGTGTGGTCTACCCGTATACCCTTATGAGTAATGACTTAACCTCTTTGTTCTAACACTAGGTCAAAATTGTTTCTCCACCAACAGGAAGCAATGTATATAAAAAGGAGTTTTAGCAATTGGACTCCTACCTCGTCTAATTTCTCTAGGATTTATTTACGATAAACTGAGCGCAATAGAATCATAAATATGCCAATGAATCGCCGAATGTTAAGATATTTCAGGTATGTAGGTGATATTCTCATCGCCTTCGACAAATTATGTACCTATACAAAAAACATGCTCCCTGAATTATACTGTGTTTTCGCATAATTCAATTCTCTTTCGGAACATGAAACTGATGACAAGATAAAGTAGTATGAAATTTCATAATTTCCGGAAAATAATTACAAGTCTTAATGTCATTACTAATTATTCATATCATCCCTTTGAACATAAACAAACTGGAGTTATATATTATGTAAGCAGAATGAATTTCTACCCCATAAACGCCACTGAAAATAATATAACTGCTAATATTTCGAAATATACTTTATTACCATAAGGTTCGTCATCCCCGTTGTGTTTATAATTAAACTAGATTGGAGTGTATGTATTTATCTAACACAACTATATGATGTTAGAGATATGTATAGAAATTATTACATAAAGAAGCAACTACATGTTTCGTCACTTTACCTGAAGATGGCCAACGTAGAATGCCGAAACATGTAGTTGTTCTTTGTGTATTAAATTCTATACATATCTCTACCATCATAAAGTTGTGTTAGACAAGTACATACGCTCCAATCTGTTTAATACTTTATTACAATCAGTATTATGTTAGTGCTTTGAAAAACTTCAACAATAAATCCCAAAGACATAACCTGACGGAAACCATGAAAGACACAGGGAAAAAATAAATCACCAAGGCATTTGGATAATGTGATAAATTTAAAACGAATTATTCCACTGAGAATCTCGTAAAAAAAGAGAAAAAGTAATATTAAGGACTAATATAAAGAAAGTAAAATATACCATTGACCATGCCCTGCTTGTGTTCTAAAGTAGAGCGATCAAACCTTTAGGGGATTATTGAAGAATTTTATTGCAAGCGTCCCTTCTTTTCGAAATTGCAACAGTATTTCAAGAGCTGCACGACCAATATTGTATAGGTACCGCAGACAGAGCCATGGAAATATTTTGTGTTACAAGAAATCGTAAACACTTGAACAAGGTAGAAGTTTACAGGGAATCCATAAATGATAAATATTTTAGTGATAAATATGCAGTTGGCAACTGTGTAATATTTGATATTCCTGGTACAGTACCTATAACCCAGACGACAGCACTAGTTCAATACGCTTTTCTCGTCACCACTTCCTCATTGCACGTGTTCAGTAGTGGGTATACCTGTGGTGTGCACGCAAGCAGCAAGTTATTGCAAGGAACCAGATAATTTGTAAGTACCACAGCCTGTAAAAAATACTGATTGTTATTGTATATGCCGTTTCGTTTAGTCACTTTTTATATAAATTCGCTTCTAATAATATGCCCTTCTTTATGCAATAAATACAGACAGTCTGCATTTTTGGTCAAATAGGGTTGACATATCCCGCTTTTAATAACAGCTAAAGTGTTCATATTAATAGATTCATATTGTTTCCACTAATATTGGAAGTCACGTCAGTAAATTTATGCGCTCCATCGTCTTTATATTTTCTTGTAAACATCTTAATAATTACGCACTACCATTGCATTAGAAATCGTAACAGAGTGTGTAAGAGCTGACAACACCAGTTGTATTTAATGCATGTAAAAATTACCGCGAATTGTAACATAGAAAAGGAAACAGCTTGCATTTTATTAAGAATTTTAAACGTAACAACAACAAAAAATAAGATTTTTATTAGTTGAAAACAAAAGACGAACTTGATGTCACCTGTTATTTTTATTTCACTTCTTATGCGCTCAACATGTTTCGGACATTAATATATCCATCATCAGGAGCTTACGACTATTCTGTTTAACTACCACATTGGTCGTGTGTTCTTGGTTCGATGTGTGTTGGTGTTTCGGTGTGGTTGGGTTGGAGTGGTATCCGTGTTGCAGGCTAAAGCCTGCAACACGGTTTATAACTCATAATTTGAGTTAACTGGAGCAAAAGTATGCAAGTGCGTACTTCTTTTGGAAATAAATAATGTCTCAACTAATTTCCTATCTCCTCACACACGTTTCATACTGTACTATTTGCCACTATTTTCGAGGATGTAAGAAATATTACTTTTAAAGAGAGAGAGAGAGTCCCACCCCTCTAGACATTCTGTTTACTCGTACATGCATTGCTGACGGATAAGTCGTTTTGTGATCTCGCAGATTTTGTAAATGTGACACAAACTTACGTCTACAGGTTAGTCGAAATCAATCTGTTACGTAGAAGGCAATAAGTATGGTTGTATTGATTAATAGAAACGTATAATTTAGTCTAACACAACTTTATTGTATAAACTATTTAAGAGAACTTAGCTACATGTTTCGGCTTATTGAAAGCCATCTTCACACTTTGAATTAAAAGACTGAATAAATAGTTTAACAACACCTTAAAGGAGATCTCGTCATATTAAGTAAAGTGCGCCCTTGTACAGGCACTGAGGCTCTGTACCGGTCGTACGGCCCATAGGGGGAGTAGAGGTATAGCTCTACTCTTTCATGACCACGGCACTAGAATGGGGTGAGGGGTCAGCGTCACGCCACGGCCGCTCTTTACCCCCGGGAAAGACCCGGTACCCATTGTACAGGAGGCTGGGTGGGCCCCAAGGCCCGTCTGGACGGGTGCGGAAAATATCCCCCCCCCCATCGGAATTCGATCCCCGGACCGTCCAGCCCGTAGTCAATCCCTATACCGACTACGCTACCCGTCCCACCATATCGTCGTATTAGGTGTTATTAATTCTATATTGAATCATTTAAATCACAGCCCGTATTTGGCTTTAAATAAGCCGAAGCATGCAGCTGTTTGCTCTTGATTTGTTTATATAGTAAAGTTGTGTTAGACTAAATTATACTTTTCTGTTAATCATTGAATAATACACAACGAGGATGTCGCACCTAAAAATGGTTTGTAATTATTGAGACATTGTTCACAATTTCTGAACCAGTTATCCAGACGGCAGACCGAATCTACGTGGCCTCATATTACATTTAGATCGCCTTTGGCCTTTGTGACTGTATCTTGTGTCTTGCAACAATTTTGTACCCTGCTTATGTTTCGGGAAGAACTTAAATTGAATGAAATGCGTTTTGATTTTTTTCCACAAATTTTATCCGAAGCTTTTCTCAATTAAAAATAAATTCATTGAGGTTTCCTAAATTTACCCAAGACTTCGTGTAAAGTGTCTGTTATTTTTGTCATATTTTAAACAAAATTGGAGTTCATCCGACAGAATTCAGTGACAATAAAAGTTTATGAACATGTGTCAAGTGCGAGTCCAGTTATTCCACTCGGACAGACCCACATACAGACATAAAAATACCCAGACATGTTGAAGCTTGTAGTCGCTTTCTGCATTTTTATGATCGTTCATAACAGTGGCCAGAATAAGAATTTACGCGTCCTACTGTAGGATCTGTGTGTTATGCGGTTATTTTATATTTTATTTGAGATTTAAGACGTACGTATATAAATCAACTGAAATTTCTTGTAAGTTTTGTTGTATCCATTTATATTCATAAAACTGTTTCGTTCTTCATTTATTTATTATTATCATTATCGTTGTTGTTGTTGTTGTTGTGCATTTAATACGTCGCGTGGCCTTTTGCGATTCTATAACTTTGGCCCACTTCTTTACTGTAGGAGGAAAGTAGGTATGTAAGGTCACTATTTTCTTCATTTCTGTGTGCCGACATCTGAACTTTGGAGCCTGTTGACCGATATTGTGTAGTGTGGCATGAATATTGTGCTGCTGAAGGCTACAGCCACGTCGCAGTTCTTAATTTCCTGCAGCCGGCAGAGCAGTAACAGGTTGGCAGACACTTGAACCTCAGAATGGAGCGACACTACCGACACTTAATTAAGGGTCCCGAAATCACGTGTGGCAGGGGTACCCAACCTTTGTATGGTGAAGCGACCGTGCCGTTACTGTGGGCTTGTTCGCGGACCTTATTTGTAAAAATTATAATAAGTGATGTAGATAGACGCCTAAACAATTGTGTAATTCTTATAGTATACTTGTAATTTGCAATTGTGCATGCCGGCGGCATTAACTTAACCTAGCGGACCGCGTGTTAGATACTGCTGTAAGAGATCTTCGAAAATAATGAAGTTTGATAGAAAAATATACTCGCAACATCTGTGCGAAACGTTTCTCCTCTTGTGGGAATTACGCATATTAAATTTTGGTTTGGAGATCATAAACCTACGTGCACAGCACGTGTGAAGTAGCGTATGCAAGTAAACTATTAAAAGCATCAAACGGTACCAAGCTTTGAGGTTATATCTCAAGAAATTGACAGGGACAAAATGTGTTCTAAGGAAACAAGTTGTCAAAAATGGATTGAAATAATAACAATAATACAAATAAATGTTTGTCACTACATAGTCTGTACAGTGACAATTTAGAATATTTGCTCTCTACTGGAAAGTCTAGAAATTCTGTGTTAATATTTGGTCTAATATTAGTCATGTTCTCAAATTCCTTAGTCCTTTGGTTTTTACTTTAAACTTTTCCACATTAATGGGCCTTGTGCCATGTTATATTCATTAAATATGGTAAATCAGTTTATGTGTTGTACGTACGTAACATCTTCCCCTTAGCTGGTACATGCTGAATACATCCCTTAGTGTTTCTCTGTTTTGTCCAATAAGCCTGCTACAGAAACTCGAATGGCTTCTTGAGCGCTCTGCCACACGAAACGCATTTCACAGCCATTCAAAATGGTTCACATAAAACGTTTTCCTTAACATTTAGAATTTGTTGTCCAGATTATTTTTATATTATGATGCATGTGTCCAAGTGTCATTATCCTGATGGAGAGGTGCTCAAATTGTCCAAAATTCTAGGAGTCCCTACAACATTATAAGCGTCGGAAGGGTGACATGTATCAAGCTCCATACTAAGTACCTACCAATATCAGTTGCCAGCCTCCAAAACTTAGTCTTCACGACGAAGTGGTGGCTGGAATTTATTCTTTTCTGCTGTACTATCACTGTTAGCCTAAGTAATATTAATTTTGTAAATGTAAAATCGTTGTACCCAGACATAATTTCATCGCCTAATACTTTGCAGCTTAGCAATTCAATATTCGCTTTTCTGCATTCGTTTTTGTTACTTTACTGCAAACTCGAATGTACTGTTCCGGCTAATCTCCGTGATTTTAGTCCTTTTCATAAAGTATTTACCATGCTAAAATTTTCCAAATGTCTTGGTCTTAATGAAATAATATATTGCACTCTTATGTCTTATAAAAATAGTTTGTTCACTATGCCCTTCTTGAGGAAAATAAAGAACTACGTATATGTTTCGTGGGAAGTGGGTATCTTGTATCTGTGTCACCGGGCAGTTTGGCTCAATCAGTACCGCGTCTTACTTGCATTCAGATGGCCAGTTCAAAATTCGGCCTGGACACATCCTATGTTGACTGGGACCTGCACGGGTTTTCTTGTTCCCTCTCAGGGACCTACCGTATAGTGATTTGTTTTAAGCCAAAACACTGCCGCTTTATATCCTCTCGTTTCATAATCCTCCAGTCATTCCGCAGTATGTAATTTTAATTATTCACAAAGTCATTAAGTAACGTTTGAAATAAGTAAAGTACATCTTTATCTAACAATTTTGAGGCTTTCGCAGCTTCGTATGTAATTGGGGATTTCGTTTTTTTGTTTGTTTGTTTTTTTTGGGGGGGGGGGGGGGGGGGGGGGGGGGGGTTGTAATATTGTTTTGTTCTGTGGTGTTGGGGTTTTTTAAGGTGGTTCTCGCTTTTATTTTAGATGTTTTTAAGAAGTGAATTTTTATTAATAAATTTTGTTG
>Ga0123357_10001366_pt1 | contig 25817 bp, 15 predicted proteins | sample TergutEmb28metaG_FD_89873 | JGI IMG/M metagenome (GOLD analysis project Ga0123357, IMG submission 89873) | Embiratermes neotenicus P4 segment gut microbial communities from Petit-Saut dam, French Guiana - Emb289 P4 | ecosystem: Host-associated > Arthropoda: Insects > Digestive system > Gut ...
ATATTGCATTGTCATCATCTTAGCAATCCCGTTTATAGCCATTGCCGCATTATCTGTTGTCTGAAATATAGTAGCAGTACCTGCGCTTGATTGCGGCGCCGTACTCAAATAATCCGATGAGCATGCACCCAAAAATGAAAGAAATACAACAACCATTGATATATATTTAATCTTTTTCATATCTTAAATTAATTAATTATTATTTATTACTTATTTACTTAAAATTGAGCGCTAAGACCCAACGAGAACACCCTTGCAGTTGCCATGTAATTGTAATTCAATCCATTAAGATTCTGTTGCGGATCCATTCCCTGCAATGCGGTTAAAGTGAACACATTTTCTATTGTTCCAACAATTGACAACCTCGAAATATCCAGTTTGTGAATCAGACTCTGAGGGAGTGAATAACTCAAATTGACATTCTTAAAAACAAAATAGGAAGAACTAAACAACGCTTGAGTTGATCCTGAACTATATGTATATTGCGCTTTTGAAAAATCAAGTACCGGAGTTCCATTCGGATCAATCCGGTTAGGCGAATCTTCCGTCATACCTGCAGGAACCCCATTCCACGATTTTAACACATCCTTAGACATTTGAGATACGGCGCCGGACATAGTCATCAAACTGTTATAAGTATAATTCAATGTCTTTCCTCCTAATGAATAGGTGAACAAAGCATTCAAGTTAAAATTCTTATAGCGAAGCGCGGTATTGAAACTTCCTGCAACGTCGGGGATAGCCGAACCGCTCCAGTTTCTTTCAGCGTAAGTAGCATAAGTTACATAATTTTGTCCGTTTATTGTAACTACATATTGAGCCGGAATTGCGCTCTTCCCTTCAACAGGGTCTCCGATATAATAGTTCTCATAATTCGGTTTAAACAACGACATACCGGTCATCTGATCCACCCCGACGTATTGGTATAACCAAAAATCGTATATACCATGCCCTTCCATGTATTTTTTAGAACCGTTAATAATTCCATTCTCTCTATTTTGTTCGGGCAAAGTTAGAATTTTATTTTTATAAGCGGTGGCATTAACGCCTACGCTCCATTTCCAATCTCTATTAGTGAAAATATCAACATTGATATTTGCTTCTACTCCCTTATTGGAAACAGCGCCTAAGTTTTGAGTCGTCGTAGCTACAGCTTCTGATGTAGATGTTGCTCCTGCCGACAATGGATTATAGACGGCAAACAACAAATCGCGCGAGCGCTTATCAAAATATTCCACAGAAAAATCAATCTTGTTAAACAGGCGTCCTTCTAAAGCCACACCAAAAGAAGTAGTCGCTTCCCAAGAAATATTCGGCGCCGGATTTTGGGATAAATAAAATGCGCCTTTATTAGCATTTTGATTCCTGATATATAATCCCATGTAGCCATAATATGTGACACTTTGGTCATTTCCAAGTTCACCATAAGAAGATCTGAGTTTCAAATAGTTGATTTGATCTTTCAATGGTTTCATAAAATCTTCTTTCGAAATAATCCAACTGCCTCCTACCGACCAGAAATTACCCCAACGGTGTCCAGGCGCAAAACGGGAAGAACCGTCACGACGGAACGAAAACTCTCCGAAATACTTTTCATCAAAATTATAACGGGCACGGAACAAGTAACTTTCAAGTCTGTATAAATCCGTGTATCCATTCATGGTAGTTATACTCGTGAAATTAGACAAATTAATCTGATTGGCGAAAATCTGATTGGTTTTATAAAGATAAGTATAATTCCGTTCCCATGCATAGTTTTCATGAGCGGCTAACAAGTCGATATGATGATGATCGTTAAATAAACGATTCCAATACAACTGTTGCTGAAAAGTATATTCCTTATATGCGTAATCATAACGAGCGGTACGTCCGTTGTTTCCTGCTCCATCGCCGATAAGGGCATTATTATAAGTTTGCTCGTCTTGATTCCTAACATTCAAATCTCCTTTTATCGTAAACTTAAAATCCTTTAAGAACATAATATCGGCATAAGCCTGCCCTTCCAATGTGTTACGATAAACTTTATCTTTATCCAATGAATTTTCCCAAACCACATTGCGCGCTAAATACTGAGGACGGGAATTAAGAGCGCCCGAGTCATACTGTTTATTATCGGAATCATCTAAAAGATAATCTCCCGTTGCCATATCATGCAAATGAACCGGATAAATCGGAGCCATATTGCGGGCAAACATGAATGGATTAGTATATTGTAAATCATTATTCCCGTTTGTCCAATCCTGTAATTCATACGCGCCTGAAAGTGAAAAGCCCGTATTAATCCATTTTTTAGGAGATAAATCGACTTTTGCACGACCGGTGAACCGGTTATATCCGGAATTATTAAAATAGCCTTTTTCATCCAGGTAGCTGGTTGAAAATAAATAAGCAGCTTTACTTGTTTTCCCATCTCCGCTAATCGCATATTCTTGCCGGTAACCTTTACGTTCTAAGGGATCATACCAGTTCAAATCATTTTTATATCCGTCCAATATCTGAGCGCCGGCAACTAATTTTCCATTAGCGTCAAATAACCCATCGTTGGGTTTATTGTAAATATTGTACTTCAACACGTCAGAAATAAGAGAAGATTGCGCTTTTGCGTTTGCAGACTCTATTGTAGGATAGGTGGCAGGCAAAGTACTCATTAAGTTGTTGCGATAGCCGATAAACATGGATTCCATAAATTCATCGGGATTCATAACTGCATAATCTTTAGCTCCACGCTCATAAATACCCTGATTGACATTTATCCGGATAGTCGGCGTTTCACTGCGTCCTTTTTTCGTTGTGATAAGCACAACCCCATTGGCAGCACGAGTTCCGTAAAGGGCGGAAGCAGCGGCGTCTTTCAATACGGAGATACTTTCAATATCTTGAGGATTTAAATCTGAGACATTTCCTCCAAAAGCAACTCCGTCAAGAACATAAAGAGGGGAATTACTTCCATTAACAGAGGTATATCCACGTATCTGTATAATTGGATCCGTTCCCGGTTGTCCGTAGGTATTATTTACCTGAACTCCAGTTACACCTTCCAATGCAGCTGTAACACTTGAAATCGGTCGATTTTCAATATCTTTGGCGCCAATAGCGCCAACAGCTCCGGTCAATGCAATTTTTTTAGATTCACCGTATGCAACGGCTACAACTACTTCTTCCAATGCAGTTGCAGAAGTTGCCATTACCACTTTCATCATCTGCCCCGGATTCACTTGCACATCCTGATCCTGCATTCCCAAATATTTAAAGGATAATGCAGTTACAGAGGACGGTACACTTAATTGAAACGTACCGTCGGTTGCTGTTGTCGTACCAATGGTTGGAGCGTTTTTTGCAAAAACAGAAACACCAAACATCGGTTCACCATTTTCATCCACAACAACTCCGTTAACACGGGCATTTTGGGAGAAAGCCAATCCCATGCTTATTAAGAAGCATGTAAACAATAAAATCACTTTTTTCATAAACTCTACTTTAAATTATACTTACTTTACTCTAAATTATATTTAATTTTATCTCTTGTTATATAAATTATACGACCGTTTAAAATATCACATAGAAACCAAAAAGACATTGAAACAATATTAATTAATAAATTTTTTAACAGTATGATTTACGGATATATTCGGGTAAGCACAGACAAACAGACAGTCAAGAATCAGCGATATGAAATCAGTCAATTTTGTGAAAATAATCTTTTAACCGTGAATAAATGGATTGAAGAAGTCATATCCGGCACAAAAAAGGTGGAAGAAAGAAAATTAGGCAATCTCATCAAGAAAATGAAGAAAGACGATGTGTTAATATGCTCGGAACTTTCCCGTTTAGGCAGAAATTTACTAATGATTATGGGTATCCTCAACGAGTGTATGAATCGCAATATTCAGGTTTGGACAATCAAAGACAATTACCGTTTAGGTAACGATATTAACTCCAAGGTTCTTGCCTTTGCCTTTGGGCTTTCTTCCGAAATAGAACGCAATTTAATATCTCAAAGGACAAAAGAAGCCCTTGCACGCAAAAGGGCTGAAGGCGTCATATTAGGGCGTCCAAAAGGTAGCAAATCAAAAAAGAAAAAACTTTCCGGCAAAGAATCAGAGATTAATGAACTAATAAAAAGGAAAATATCAAAGAGTGCAATCGCTCGTGTTCTCAGGGTACATCGACTTACTGTCGTCAAATTTTTGAAAGAGATAAAAAAAATTTGATTTTGATTTATTTTTTTTTGTTATTATTTGCATTATTTAAGAAAATAATATATCTTTGCAGTTCTGTTTTTGAGTTATTGATGGTACACATTTTGTTTAAGTAACAATATTGATTTTAAACGGTCGTATAATTTATATAGAAAGAGGTAAAGTTAAATACATTTTAAAATAAAGTAAGTATAATTTAAAGTAGAGTTTATGAAAAAAGTGATTTTATTGTTTACGTGCTTTCTGATAAGCATGGGATTAGCAATCGCACAGAACAAACAAGTGTCGGGAACGGTCACCGATGAATCGGGCGAGCCTATCATTGGAGCATCGGTGGAAGCAAAAGGACAAGCTACGATTGGTACGGCTACAGATGCATTCGGAAAGTTCTCTCTCTCGGTTCCTGTGTCTGTAAGTACGTTAATTGTGAGATACATTGGTTACATTACGGTAGAAGTACCAACAGGAACCAATATCAATGTAGTTTTGAAATCATCTACCTCCACTTTGGACGAGGTAGTGATAACAGCGTATGGCGGTAATATGAAGAAATCAAGTATTTCCGGAGCCGTATCACAATTAGGGAATGAGAAGATAAACAATTTGCCTGTTCAAAGTTTTGATCAAGCATTGGCAGGAAAAGTTGCCGGCGTGCAAATTACACAAGCTTCCGGTTTGGTCGCAGACGGCGTTAGTGTACGTGTACGGGGAACAAACTCTATTTCCTTATCTGCACAACCTTTGGTTGTAATTGATGGTATTCCTGTAACGGAATCAACCAACTTGAATGTGTTTAATAGCGGTAATGGTACTCGTTTTAATCCGATGGCGACGATCAATCCGAATGATATTGAATCAATTGAAGTGCTGAAAGATGCTGCTGCATCGGCGCTTTACGGTTCAAGGGCTGCCAACGGAGTATTATTGATTACAACCAAAAGAGGGAAAGAGGGAAAGGTGACTATCTCTTATAATGGATATATTGGTCAAAGTTCTCCGACGAGATTACCTAAAATGTTAAATGCAGCCGATTTTATTGAAATCAATAATGAAAAGGCTGTGAACCGTTGGGGCGCAGGCGCCGTTATTGCTGCTTATGATGATAACCATACGGATACCAATTGGTTGGATTTAGTTTTCAGAAACGGACTGACCCAAAATCATTCGGTTTCCATTTCAGGGGGAACCGATAAAGCAAGTATATACGGTTCGGCAGATTGGACAGATCAAACCGGTATTGTTATCGGTAATGCTTTGCAAAGAGGATCTGTGCGTTTGAATGCCGATGTACAGGCAAACAAGTATTTAAAAGTAGGTATTTCATCTAATTACTCGTGGACGCTTAATCATGGGGTATTATCGGACGGATATTTGGCGGGCGTAACTATTGCTGCTTATAATGCGCCTCCTACCAGCCCCAATAAAATAAACGGCGAATATAATGTAGTTAACGGATATTTAGGCGCTGTAAATAATGCGTATTCTTATAATGGCGTGACTACCTATTTGAATGCTTTCTATCATCCGGTTGCTACCGTCGAACGGCAAAGGAATGATAACACTTCGGAACGGGTCCTTGCAAGCGGATATGCCGAACTGACTCCTATTAAAGGATTAAAAATTACAACCAAATTCGGTATCGACCATTTGAATAACTTTGAAGACCAATACAGTCATCCTTCAATTGCCGGTTTGGGTAGGAGTTATAATGGTATGGTACAGGATAATATCGCTTTCATAAAGCAATGGAACTGGCAAAATTTTGCAAATTACAATTTCAAAGTTAAAGATCATTCATTTGCTTTAATGGCAGGGTTGGAATATCAGTACCGTAAATATCAAGATGTTTATACAGGAGCAGGTGACTTTGTTTTTGATACTTATCAACATATTCTTGATGGTTTATACGTCGATGAATACACCGGTGGAACAATGAATTCACGAGGTTTTAACAGTACTTTCGGACGATTAAACTATGATTATCAAAATAAATACATTTTGGAAGCATCATTTCGGTCAGACTCTTATTCCGGTTTTTCACCGAAGAGCAGAGTCGGTTATTTTCCGGGTGTATCGGCTGCCTGGCGTATTTCACAGGAGAGTTTTTGGAAAGAAAATCTTATTAATGATTTGAAATTAAGAGCCAGTTGGGGGGTTGTTGGAAATAGTAATGTAGATCCGTATGCCTACCGTACATTTTACGCCGGAGGTCAATATGCCGACATCAATGGCGTGAGTATGGGACAAATGGGTAATTCACTTTTACAGTGGGAAAAAGTAGGAAAAACAGATGTCGGTATCGATGCAAGTTTATGGAAAAACCGGTTAATTTTCTCTTTTGATTACTGGCAAAATGATGTAAACAACATGATATTGAGCGCTCCTACCATTCATATTGCAGGGATTCCCGGACCTACTCCTACCACAGGCTCACAAGTCAACACAAATATCGGAAAAATGAGAAATAATGGTATTGAATTTCAATTAAATTCAACGAATATAACCGGTCGCGATTTTACGTGGACTTCAATATTGAATTTCACTACAGTTAAAAACAAGGTTACACAATTAGCCGGAGACAATATGTTAGGAACAAATTGCGCTATTGTTGGCGAACCATTGGGTGTATGGCGCGTATATCAATATGCCGGCGTTGATCCTGCAACAGGACGTCCCGGATATATTGACGGCAATGAAGGTACGAAAGGACAAATTAAATATTACGATGGCGACTACGCAACCCCCACTGCTCAACAATGGAAATTTGCCGACGGATCGATTGCTCCTGCATTAGGAACCAATGATTTAATAGTCCAAAGCGGAAAAACAGGAAATCCGAAATGGTACGGAAATTTTGACAATACATTAAAGTACAAAGATTTTGATTTGACGCTTGGTTTGGAATTTGCCGGAGGGCATTATATTCTTAATCAAACTTATGCCGGTTTGATGACTACTTATCTTAATAACAATATAGAGTTAATCAAGCAACGCTGGACAACGCCGGGTCAACAAACCGATATACCGAAATTGTATCATGGTCGTACAGGTATTCAAACAGCATCTACCTACTGGTTGGAAAAAGCGGATTATCTCCGTTTCCGTGACCTGACAATTGGTTACAATTTACCATCGTCTCTTCTGAATAAAATAGATATTTCATCTCTGAGATTGTATGTGAGAGGAACAAATTTGGGAGTATTAACCGGATATACAGGAACAGACCCCGATATCAGCACGAACCGGAACGCTAATATTAGCACAGGGATTGACAACCGTTCCGTTCCTTATCCAAGAACAATTACATTCGGTTTGAATGTCACTTTTTAATTATTAAATAACAAGAATATGAAATTAAAATATAAATTTTTAGGATTGGTATTATCGGCTTTAACGTTGCTGCCGTCCTGCAATGTTATGGATCAACCATATTATATGGGCGATTCGAGTGATCAGATTTTTTTGAATGCCGATAAAATTGCGGCGGCTTCAGTTGGTTTGTATGATGCATTACAAAACTCTGAATTTTTAGGAGGTCGTGCTCAAATTTATGTAGATGCACGAGGTTTAGATGTAAATCCGCCTACTTTTTTTGGCAATTTATCTATGTTTTCTCCATCGTCCAGTGATGTTACGGTTACTTATGCCTGGCAAGGGGCTTATCGGACGATTGGCGAATGTAATACTTTTTTGCAAGGGATAGAAAGTGCAAAAGAAAATGATGTTATTTCGGAAGAAGAATACGTAAATTATGCAGCCGAAGCAAAGTTTGTGCGTGGCGTCGTTTATTTCTATGCTTTAAATTTTTGGGGTCAAATGTATGTCAGCGATTCCGAAAATCTGGGAGTGCCTTTGGCTCTTGCTGCCTATGATGGTGGAACTGCATTTACGGAAGCCGTAAAAGTACCACGTTCACCGATTGAGGCTTGTTATCAGCAAATTGTCAGTGATTTGAAAGCTGCCGAAGCGCTTCCGGAAAAACGCAATGATATGTATGGCGGACGCGCAACAGCTACTTGTGGAGCTGCAAGGGCTATGTTGAGCCGTGTTTATTTGTATAAAAATCAAAACGACAGCGCCATATTTTATGCCAACCAAGTAATTGGTAAGTATAACTTAGCTGCAAGTACTTATAGTAATTTTGACGCTCCCGACACATCTCCCGAAGTAATTTTCTTTGTAGCAATGAACTCAGCAGATAATCCTAACACCAATAATGCTATCGGACAACATTATGGTAGTGGTAACCGCGCAGACATTAATGTTAATCCTACGTTTGTGGAAATGTTTTCAGACAACGATGCACGCAAGACCGAAACATTGCAATATACAAAAAATGCTTGGTGGTGTTATAAATACAGGCTTGGAACAAGAAACTGGGCGCCAATTATCCGTTATGCGGAAGTCCTTTTGAATAAAGCGGAAGCGTTAGTAAAAAGCACCAATACAGTTAATACAGACGCAATTGCATTATTAAATCAAGTTCATCAGCGATCGGAACCGGCTAAATTTTATTCGGTAGCTGATTTCACAAATTCTGCTTCGCTCTTACAGGAAATTTTGAATGAAAGAAGACGTGAATTGTGTTTTGAAGGTCACGGAAGTTTTGATTTATTTAGAAATGGCAACGGTATTCCCGCCGGTCGCGGATCTGCTTTAGCTCCTGCAATTGCATTCCCCAACAACTATTTTGCACTTCCAATTCCAAGTTCTGATATTGAAAAAGCAAAAGGTGTACTTGTTCAAAACAAAGGTTATTAAGCAAATAATTGTTTAATACATACAATAAGAAAAGAAGCTGTCCAAAAAGTTGGGCAGCTTCTTTTTTAAAAATATTTTTATTCATAAGCAAATTCCCGTTGTTTTCTATATCATTTTTAGCCACAATGTTTTACCACTCGAACCGAAGGTGCTTAACTGTTTCTTTGTTTTCAATAATGGTTTTCAGCGCCTCAATTCCGATATAAACATGTTCTTCCACAAAATTTTTCGTCACTTCCAAATCGCTTTTTTCGGTCTTGATTCCTTCCGAAATCATGGGTTGGTCGCTCACCAGCAACAGCGCTCCGGTTGGAATCTGATTGGCAAATCCGACCGTAAGCAAAGTGGCTGTTTCCATATCTACGCCAATTGCCCGAATTTTCCGGAGATAGCTTTTGAAATCTTCATCGTGTTCCCACACTCGCCGATTGGTAGTGTAAATAGTTCCTGTCCAATAATCTTTTCCATGATTGCGGACAATCGACGAAACGGCTCGCAACAAACTGAAAGCAGGCAAGGACGGCACTTCTTCCGGAAAATAGTCATTCGACGTACCTTCGCCACGAATGGCAGCAATGGGAAGAATATAATCGCCAACGGCATTTTTCATTTTTAACCCGCCGCATTTCCCCAGAAATAAAACGGCTTTTGGTTTTATGGCGCTTAACAAATCCATGATAGTCGCAGCGTTGGCAGAGCCCATTCCAAAGTTGATGATTGTTATTCCATCGGCTGAAGCATTCGGCATGTTAGCGTCCTGTCCAACAATCGGAACTTTATAGTAATCGGCAAAAATCTCGACGTATTTACCGAAATTAGTTAACAGGATATAAGCAGTGAAGTCGCCAATTGCTCTTTTAGTATAGCGAGGCAACCAATTTTGAACGATGTCTTGTTTTGTCTTCATATTTATGTATTTTTGCAAAAGTAATAAAAAAAAAGGAGAATAAAAAATGGAGCCGTTAAATCTTCCTTACAGTGAATTAAAAATAAGAAGACAGGAGGGGAAAGATTATGTTTTCGACCGTTTACGGAAGCAATTTGTCAGGTTAACTCCTGAAGAATATGTTCGTCAACAATTTATATCTTTCCTGATTGAACATAAGGGTTACCCTTCCGGCAGGCTGGCGAACGAAATTGAGATCACTTTGGGAAATGTGAAGAAACGATGCGATACGGTTCTTTATGACAGCTACTTGCACCCATTGATGATTGTCGAATACAAAGCGCCTTCCGTTGCAATCAGTCAAAAAACATTTGAACAGATTGCTCGCTACAACCTTGTGCTGCAAGTGCCCTGGATAGTCGTAAGCAACGGTCTCCGGCATTTTTGTTGCCGGATAGACAAAGAAAAGAATGAATACGTTTTTGTGAATGAGATTCCGGAGCATGAGAAATTGACAATTGACAGTTGATAGTTTAAAATTAATTGTCAATTGTCAATTATCAATTATCAATTCATTATTGTTTGTCAAGAATCCAAGCGTCTTGAAAGTCGGGATAATATTTGCTTTTGACGCTATCCCTTTCGGCGGCTGCGCTGGCTTTGTCGTTAAAAGTCGCAACGATAACGCGGAACATTCCTCTTTCGTTTTGCGCTAAAAATGCTTGGAAGCCTTGATTCGACATACGTTCTTTCAATGACAGCGCATTGGTTTTATTCAGAAAACTTCCGATTACTACGCTGAATTGCTGAATGCCGGCGCCATCAATTGCCGTCACTTTTTCTTTCTGAACAGTAGCATTGGATACGGCGTTAGAAGCCGGTTTCGTAACAGGCGTTGTTTCTTCCACCACATTTTCCGTAGATTCTTTGGCTTTTGCCGCGTCGTAAGCCGCTTTATAAGCGCTTTCTTTGGGCTTGCAAGCATTCAGTGAGAATAAGAATGCAAGCGCTAAACTCCATAACAGGTAATTTCTTGATTTCATACATTTATAAATATTATTGTTACTAAAATTTTTTATTTACATCAAACCTTTTGTACTTGGCAATTCATAATTGAAAATATCCCGATGTATCGCCATTTTAACCGCACGGGCAAAACCTTTGAAAATGCTCTCAATTTTATGATGTTCATTTTCCCCCTTGGCGCTGATATTCAGATTCATTTTTGCAGCATCGCTCAAGGATTTGAAAAAATGGAAAAACATTTCGGTCGGTACGTCTCCTATCTTTTCGCGATGAAATTCTGCGTCCCAAACCAGCCACGAACGTCCTCCAAAATCCAGCGCTACGGAGCAAATGCAATCGTCCATCGGCAAATAAAAACCGTAGCGTTCCACACCACGTTTATTTCCTAACGCCTGTAACAGCGCTTCACCTAAAGCAATACCGGTATCTTCAATCGTGTGATGCTCGTCCACGCTCAAATCACCTGTCACCTGAATATCCAAATCAATTCCGGCATGTTTTCCTATTTGTTCCAGCATGTGATCGAAAAAATGCAAGCCGGTCGAAACAGACGTTTCACCTGTTCCCTCCAAATTGAGCCGGATATGAATCTCCGTTTCTTTTGTCTTTCGCCGGATTGTTGCACGGCGTTCCTTCGCAAAAAGAAATTCGGAAATCGCGTTCCAATCGGTTGCAACTAAACTACAAATGGGTTTCAGTCCGGGTTTATTATCCAACAACTCTTTTTTATTGTACAATATTGCCTTGCAACCTAAATTTTCAGCTAACTCTACATCAGTCAGGCGATCGCCGATAACATACGAGTTTTCCAAGTCATAATCGCCGTTCAGGTATTCTCCAAGCATTGCCGTTCCCGGCTTACGAGTCGGAAGATTATCTTCGGGTCGTGACGGATCTATGAATACTTTATCAAATGTAATATCCTCATTTTTAAATATATTCATCATTTTTTCCTGAACCGTTTCAAACACTTTGACAGGATAATCCGCCGTACCCAATCCGTCCTGATTACTGACTATAATCAATTCAAAGTCCAATTTCTTACGGATAAAATACAAATTCCGAATCACCGCCGGCGTAAACTCCAACTGTTCAAGATTATCAATCTGAAAAGTCTCCGGAGGCTCGACAATCAATGTTCCGTCTCGGTCAATGAAAAGTGCGCGTTTCATCTCTATAAAAGTTCACGAATTATCAAATTGTTGACAAAGTTAATCATTTTGGCAAAAGAATAATGTAAATCCGTTCACTTTAACGTTTTTAAAGAATTAATCAATACTTCATTTTCTTCTTCCGTCCCTACGGTTATCCGCAAACAATTGCCACAAAGTGAAACGGAATTGCGGTTACGGACAATAATGCCTCGATTCACTAAATTCTTATATATCCCGTTGGCATTGTTCACTTTAACCAATAAAAAATTAGCGTCGGAAGGATAAATTTTTTCCACTACCGAAAGGGTTTTCAAAGCAGCGATCATATATTCGCGCTCGCTTAAAATTTTTTTCACCCACTGATTTTTATAATCACTGCCAACATCTAATTGATTCAGAACTGTATATTGAACCAGTGAACTGAGATTATACGGATATTTAACTTTATTGAACAGCGCGATGATTTCTTCGGAAGCGAAAGCCATGCCGCAACGCAACGAAGCCAATCCCCACGCTTTTGAAAAAGTATGTAAAATGATGAGATTCGGATAATTATCCAAATCACTCAACCACGATGGATCGCTTGAAAAGTCGATATAGGCTTCGTCAATGACGACAATACAAGGGAAACGTTCCACTACTTTCCGCATTTCAAAGCGATTCAGTAAATTTCCCGATGGATTATTGGGAGAACAAAGGAAAATAACTTTGGTATGCCTGTCGGCAACGGCAAGCAACTGTTCTGCATTCATCTGGAAATTTTCATCTAATAAAACTTTCCGGTATTCAACATTATTTATATCGGCGCAAACCTTATACATACCGTAAGTAGGTTCGATGGCGACAACATTATCCTCAGCGGGTTCGCAAAAAATACGAAAAATCAGATCAATGGGTTCATCGCTACCATTGCCGAGCATAATCCTCGCAGGATTTATTTTTTTTATCTGAGAAATTCGTTTTTTGAGATTTTCCTGTAAAGGGTCGGGATACCGGTTGTAACCCCGATTATATGGATTCTCATTGGCGTCGAGATAAACGGAGGCTTCGCCTTTAAATTCATCTCTTGCGCAAGAGTAAGGCTTTAAATTAAATATATTTTTTCTGACGATTGATTTTAAATTCATGTTTGTTCTGATAGAATTTGTGGCAAAGGTACGGTTTTTATGAGAAGAAAAAAATACCGGCGGTTATTTATAACTCAAAAATTTTCTTTACCTTTATGCCCTATATAATTAAACATGCTTTTCTCACTTATCACCGTCACCTACAACGCCTCCCAGTGGCTCGAACGAACCGTTCAAAGCGTTATATCTCAATCGTATCCTGATATTGAATACATCATTGTCGATGGAAACTCCACCGATGGAACGCCGGATATTATAAAAAAATATCAATCATCAATAACTCACCAAATAAGCGAACCGGATAACGGATTGTACGATGCAATGAATAAAGGACTTAAATTGGCTTCCGGCGATTATGTCTGGTTCATCAATGCCGGCGATACGCTTTATTCCGAAAATACGGTTCAGGAAATAGTAAATGCACTTGGCAACAATAAACTGCCGGATATAATATACGGAGAAACAGCAATAGCCGATTCGGAAGGTAATTCTTTGGGTATGCGTCGCTTGAAAGCGCCGGAAAAATTAACGTGGAAAAGTTTCCGAATGGGGATGCTGGTTTGTCATCAATCTTTTCTCGTCAAGCGGACAATATCCGGACTTTACGATTTACAATACCGATTTACAGCCGATTATGACTGGTGTATCCGTTGCATGAAAAAAGCAGATACCATATTTAATACGCATCTTATTCTGTCGCGCTTTATGGAAGCCGGCTTAAGCGCTGCCAACCGGAAAGAAGCTTTAAAGGAACGCTACCGGATTATGTGTAAAAATTATGGCAAACTGCCCACGCTAATCCGACACGGTTGGTTTGCTCTCCGTTTTTATACTGCCAAATGGACAAAGAAAACAGTTTCTTAATAAACGCTTTTGAAGATATTCAAAAAAAAAGCGTATTTTTGTCGGGAAAAAATAAGAAAATATGCAAAACTTAGTAAGAAAAACAGGCGAGCATCTCATTGCAATACTACTTTTTTTAGTGATAGTCGCTATTTATTTTGCGCCGGCAATATTTGACGGAAAAACTATTCAACAGTTGGATATGATTCATGCCGAGGGAATGGGCGGAAGTCAGGCAAGGCAGTTTGAAAAAACAGCAAAACCCGGAGAGTTTAGCGCATGGTCGGACGCCATGTTTGGAGGAATGCCCTACAGTGTAGTTTATGACGACCCAGCTCCGAAATTGCCCGGGTTTGAATGGTTGGAAGCGCCCATCAAGAGCGTTGGGTACGCCAATGCCGGAATGGTTTTTGCAGGACTAATCAGTTTCTATCTGTTGATGTGCGTCCTTGGCGTAAGGCGTTTGGTGGCTATTGCAGGCGCTATTGCCTTTGCTTTTGCCTCGTACAATATTATCATTATCTTAGTCGGGCATATTACGAAAGCATACGTCATTGCTTATATGCCGATTACCATGTCGGGTATGATTTTACTCTTCAGGCGAAAATACCTTTGGGGAAGTATCCTGTTTTGTTGGGAACCGCTCTATCGATAACGAATTTTCACATTCAAATTACCTATTATTTAATACTGCTTTGCGTGTTCGTTTATGCCGGTTTTTTTGTTGGAAAAATTATAAAAGGCGAATGGAAAGAATTAGGCAAAGTGACCGCCATAATGGCAGTGTGTGTGCTCATCACTGTTTTGCCCAATGCACGGTCGTTATATACCCAGTGGGATTTAGGAAAATCTTCGCTTCGGGGAGCGACTGAGTTAACTACTGTTGCTCAGGGCGATGAAAAAATATCTTCGGGGTTGGATAAAGATTATGCTTTTCAATGGAGCTATGGAAGAGGAGAATTGTTAACAATGCTTATACCAAATATTTATGGAGGATCATCCAGCCAGACAATAGACCGTTCTTCCGAATTGTACAAAGCCTTACGCGATGCCGGTTATCAAGTGGATAAAAGCTATCCGGCGCTTACTTATTGGGGAGATAAATCCTTCACTCAAGGTCCTGTTTATTTTGGAGCTGTCGTTTGTTTTCTGTTTATTTTGGGAATGTTTGTCGTAAGAAGTAAAATGAAATGGTGGTTTTTTGCAGGAGCAGTCTTTCTCATATTTTTAGCATTAGGAAGAAATATGGATGGATTGAATACGTTTATTTTCCATCATTTACCAATGTATAATAAATTCCGGACGCCGGAAATGGCGTTGGTAATTCCGGGATTGGTATTCCCTGTTATTGCTTTCTGGGGATTAAAAAATATTCTCGAAGAAAAGGCAGATGCAAAACTGTTGAAAAGAGGACTGATTTGGTCGCTTTCGATTACAGGCGTAATCAGTTTGATTGTCTGGTGGTTTCCGACAATGTTTTTCAACTTCCAATCGAATTATGATACGTTGCGTCAATTCGACCAACAGCCATGGTACGATAGCTTGGTGCAAGACCGCATACATATAGCCTCTATTGATGCCTTGCGCTCGTTACTGTTTGTATTGTTAAGCGCAGCGCTGGTTTTTATATTTATCAAGTGGAAAAATAAAAAGCAAGCCGCCATGCTTGTTGGAATTGGATTTATTATCCTTACATTAGCCGATTTATGGACGGTTGACAAACGTTATTTGAATGATAGTGATTTCAAAAAAGAAAAACTGGATGCTTCTTATAAAGAATCGGTAGCCGATCAGGTAATTCTGAAAGACAATGATTTGTCTCACCGTGTATTAACGCTTCGCGATCCTTTTCAGGAAACGACCGTATCCTATTATCACCACTCCATCGGAGGATATTATGCCGCTAAACTAAGGCGATATCAAGAATTAATCGATCATCGTTTGTCAAAGGAAATAGGGATAATTATCCAGTCATTCCAAAACAAACCGGTTACTTTGGAGAGTATTCAGCAGTCGTTTGTTTCTACTCCATCATTGAACATGTTGAATACGCGCTATGTTATTTTCGATCCCAATCAGCCTCCTATTTTCAATCCGCAGGCTTTTGGAAATGCGTGGTTTGTACCTGAAGTAAAAATAGTCGAGAATGCCGATGCGGAAATTGCTTCGTTAGACGCTATTAACCCGCTGCAAACGGCTGTAGTAGATAAACGTTTTGCCGACGATTTGAAAGACTTTACTCCGGCGCAACCCGATTCTACGGCAAGTATTGTTTTGGACAGTTACCGTCCGGGTCGCTTGGTTTACACTTCCAAATCCAATTCCGAACAACTGGCAGTCTTTTCGGAAATCTATTATCAACCCGGGTGGAAAGCTACTATCGACGGTCAACCGGCGCCACATTTCAGGGCAGACTGGACGTTGCGAGCGATGCTCGTTCCCGCAGGCGAACACAAGGTAGAATTTATTTTCCGTCCGGAAGGCTATGTCACAGCATCATACATTTCCGCTTTCAGTTCTCTCTTTGTATTGCTTTTACTTGTTGCAGCAGCTGCCTATTCGGTTTGGAGAAAATATAAATCCCAACAATAACAACATTTTAATTGATCAAAATAATATTTGTGAAACAGATTTTGTTCTTTTTCTTACTGTTACTTACTTTTTCTCCGGTAAAATCTCAGACGAATGATAGTCTTCAGATCAGCTTACTGACAGTAGCTCCTTATTCAAAAGCGGTGTGGACTATCTTCGGACATACGGCTTTGCGTGTCTCCGACCCTACGCGGAAGATTGACATAGTCCTCAATTGGGGTACATTCGATGCAGGAGCGCCTAATTTCATATTCAGATTTATTGAAGGTAAAACGGATTATTTTCTGAGCGATCCTACATTTCAATACTTTATGCCGGATTATGCTTATAATCGGGTTGCGATGGTTGAACAAATCCTGAACATACCGGATAATGAAAAGGAAGCATTATTGAAATCACTGCAAATCAATCTATTGCCAGAGAATATTAATTATCGTTACAATTTTGTTTTTGATAACTGCACTACCCGTCCCCGAGATATTATTGAAAAATTTTGCGGAGGAACGCTGATCTATCCGGAACAAAATCAACCGGTTACTTTTCGTCAACTGTTTCATCGATACACAAAACCGTATCCTTGGACGGAATTTGGCATTGATTGTATTATCGGTAGCAGCGCCGATTCTCTGATTACGTATCGTAACGAATTATTTTTACCCGAAAACCTGATGAATGCGTTGAATCACTCGGTAGTGAAACGTTCCGACGGCAGCGAACAGCAGATAGTTCTTGCTTCTAAAACACTCCTTCATTCACCCGACAATCAACCGGACAAGATAGAAATTTGGGATCGTCCGTTGGGTGTAGGCATTGCCGTTTTCATTCTTTATCTACTCATGGCGATTGTCGGATATATCAAAAAATACCGTTTTCGCTTGCCGTTTGCCCTCCTGTTTTTCGTTGCAGGAGCCGGCGGTTGCATTGTCGCTATGCTTAATTTTTTCTCGGTTCATCCTTGCGTTCAGTTGAACTGGAATATACTCTGGCTTCACCCTATGCACTTTATTGCAGTTGTTGGTTTCTTTTTCCGTAAATCTTATAGCTGGATTCGTTGGTATCATGCTGTAAATTTTGTACTTTTGTCAAGTTTTTTGTTGGGTTGGCATTGGATTCCGCAAGAACTGAATAAAGCGAGTATCCCGTTTATCCTTTGTTTATTGATTGTTTCGGGATTACAATTTCTTGTATTAAAGCAAAAAAAGTATGAATAAATGGTTAGCTTCCCTGATAGCGATTTTAGCGGTAAATGGCGCACACGCTCAGCAATCTGCCGATCCGCCTAAATTGGTGATCACCATTGTTGTCGATCAACTGCGGGGCGACTATTTACAGTTTTTCAGCTCCACTTTTGGCGAAAAAGGCTTTAGACGCTTGATGAATGAAGGTTTGGTTTACTACAATGTTGATTTCGGATTTCCCAACGTAGGTGCTGCCGCTTCTATTGCAACCATTTACACAGGAACTTATCCCTTTTATCACGGAATTGCTGCGGATAAAAACTATGATTTTGAAACGCTCCGAGAGGTGTCGGTTGTCCACGATGACGCCTATTTGGGAAATTATACGACAGAGCATTATTCACCCTTAGCGCTTTTAAGTTCCACCCTTGGCGATGAACTTAAAATAACTTCCGGCGGAAAGTCAGATGTTTTTGCCATCGCTCCCGATCCCGAAGAAGCCATTTTATCTGCCGGAAGATATGCTGACGCTGCTTTCTGGTTAGATAATTCTAACGGAAAATGGGCGACTACAACGTATTACAAAAACATTCCATGGTATGTTGACCGTTATAATAATTCGTTTGCTATCGGAAACAATCCCAATAAACTGTGGACGCCTGCCCTTTTGTCTTACAACGGGTTTCCATACACTCAAAATACAACGCCATTCAGATATTCTATTTCTAATGGAGATTTTGATAAATTTTTAAGAATTAAGCAAACGCCTTTTATTAATACGGAGATTACCAATTTTGCGGCTAACTTTTTTGAATACGAAGATTTCGGCAAGCGAACGAATCCCGATTTTCTGGCGCTTACATATTATGCGGGAAATTTTAAGTACAGCGACAGCGACCGGTACGACGATTTCGGGTGGGAAATTCAGGATATTTACTACCGGTTGGATAAAGAGATTGAAGCGCTGTTGGACTTGGCAGATAAAAAAGTAGGATTAAAGAATGTTGTAGTCATTCTTTCTTCTGATGGTTATTATGATTCCGCAGCGAAACTTCCGGCAAGCTTTAAACCTGCGGGTGAATTTTATCCAAGCCGCTGTACGGCTTTACTCAATATGTACCTGATGGCTATTTATGGTTCAGGCAATTGGGTGCAAGGCTATTACAACGAACAGATTTACCTGAACAAGAAATTAATCGAAAGTCAAAATGTTAAATGGGACGAAATTCTGCAAAAAGCTGCCGATTTCATTGCCCGTTTCAGCGGCATTCAAGATGTTACGACTGCCGGACAATGGTTCGTTAACGACACAGGACGTTCGGCAAGATTTCGACGGGGAATGAACAAAAAATTGAGCGGAGATATACTTATCGAACTTCAGCCCGGCTGGGTGGTTGTCAATGATAATCAAAGCAATAAAACGGATTATACACGAAATAAAGCGATACAGTCTCCATTGTTTATTTTTGGAGGAAACGTCCGGAAAGATCATGTTTACCGAACGATTCAAGCTACGGAAATTGCGCCTACAGTCGCATACATTTTGCGGATTCGTTCGCCAAATGCAGCTCAGGATACGCCTTTGCAAGAGATTATAAAATAGAATAACAAACAAAATAAATATATAAAAATTATGGGTTTTAATGAGCTTTTATCAAAGCTGTTTGGGAACAAAGCCCAACGCGACTTAAGAGAAATATCGCCTTATGTGGACAGAATTAAGGCAATTTATCCGGAAATCAAAGAATTATCGAACGATGAACTTCGTGCCCGGTCGAAAGCAATAGAACAGAAGATAGCGGATGCCGTAAGTACGGAAAGAAATAAAATCAACGAATTAAAATCGGAGATTGAAGGAATGGAATTGGAAGACCGCGAAAAAGTCTGGTCGGAAATTGATTCCATTGAAAAAGTAATCTTGGAAAAGCAAGAACGGGCTTTGGACGAATCCCTTCCGGAAGCATTCGCGATAATGAAAGACACCGCCCGCCGGTTTGTGGAAAACGAGCAAATCGTAGTTACCGCTACAGATTTTGACAGACAATTGGCTGTTATAAAAGATTTCGTTCGTATCGAAGGCGACAAGGCTATCTATGCTAACCAATGGACAGCTGGCGGAAATATGATAAAGTGGGACATGATTCATTACGATGTGCAATTATTCGGTGGTGTCGTATTACATAATCATAACCCAAAAAAATTTGAAAAAGATAATGAAGACCCGAAACTCAGTAAACGCGTTCGCGGGTATATCGCTGAAATGGCTACCGGTGAAGGAAAAACCTTAGTCGCTACGCTTCCCGTATTTCTAAATGCAATGACGCATAGCGGAGTGCATGTGGTAACGGTCAACGATTATCTGTCGAAACGCGACTCGGAGTGGATGGGTCCTTTGTATATGTTTCACGGTTTGTCGGTCGATTGTATTGACAGACATCAACCGAACTCCGACGACCGGCGAAAAGCCTACGAAGCCGATGTTACTTTTGGTACCAACAATGAATTTGGATTCGACTATTTGCGCGATAATATGGCAGTTAGTCCAAAAGATTTAGTGCAGCGGAAACATAATTACGCCATCGTTGATGAGGTGGACTCGGTCTTAATCGACGACGCCCGTACCCCGTTGATTATTTCAGGTCCTGTTCCGAAAGGCGACGATCAGCTATTTGAAGAATACCGCGCTCGCGTTGAAAACGTGGTGAATGCACAAAAGAATTTCACTAACAAGTTACTTGTGGAAGCAAGGCAAAAAATTGCTTCTTCCGATTCGGAAACACAAAAGGAAGGATTTATTCTCTTGTTCCGCTCGTTCAAAGGAATGCCGAAAAACAAAGCGCTGATTAAATTTCTAAGCGAACAGGGAGTAAAAGCCAACATGCTAAAAACGGAAGAGTTTTACATGCAACAGCAAAACAAGGAGATGCACATTATTACCGATCCGCTGTTTTTTGTTATTGATGAAAAAAACAACACCATCGAACTGACCGACAAGGGAATCGACCTTTTGACAGGAAATTCGGACGACCCGCTGTTTTTTGTTTTGCCGGACATCGGACATCAAATCGCCCAAATTGAAACTGAAGGCGGAACCGATGAAGAAAAGCAGGCGCAAAAAGATGAATTGATGCAAAACTACGCCGTCAAATCGGAGCGCGTGCATACCGTCAACCAATTGCTGAAAGCTTACTGTTTGTTTGAACGTGACGATGAATATGTTGTTATCGAGAACAAAGTAAAAATTGTTGACGAACAAACCGGACGTATCATGGAAGGTCGCCGTTATTCTGACGGTTTGCATCAGGCGATTGAAGCCAAAGAGCGGGTCACGGTAGAAGCTGCTACCCAAACCTTTGCAACAATCACGCTGCAAAACTATTTCCGTATGTATCACAAATTGGCGGGAATGACCGGTACTGCCGAAACAGAAGCGGGTGAATTTTGGGATATTTACAAATTAGATGTCGTGGTTATTCCTACCAATCGCCCGATTAACAGGGACGATATGAACGATCGTATCTACAAGACGGCGCGGGAAAAATACGCTGCAGTTATTGAAGAAATAGTTAAACTTCGTGATGCGGGACGTCCGGTGCTGGTAGGTACTACTTCGGTGGAGATTTCGGAATTATTAAGCCGCATGTTGAATATGCGAAAAATCCAGCATAACGTATTGAATGCCAAGCTGCACCAGAAAGAAGCGGAAATTGTGGCGCAAGCCGGTCAAACAGGAACTGTCACGATTGCAACCAACATGGCGGGACGTGGTACGGACATCAAGTTGTCGCCCGACGTGCGCGACGCCGGAGGTTTGGCAATTATCGGTACGGAAAGACACGAATCACGGCGGGTCGATCGTCAGTTGCGCGGACGTTCGGGACGGCAGGGCGACCCGGGTTCATCGGTCTTTTTCATTTCGCTTGAAGACGAACTGATGCGTCTGTTTGCTACCGAACGAATTGCCGGAATGATGGACAGAATGGGATTTAAAGAAGGCGAAGTGTTGGAACACAGCATGTTGAATAAATCGGTGGAGCGCGCTCAAAAGAAAGTGGAAGAAAATAACTTCGGAATCCGCAAACGCTTGCTGGAATACGACGATGTGATGAACTCGCAACGCGAAGTGGTATATACCCGCCGCCGCCACGCTTTGATGGGCGAACGAATCGGACTCGACGTTGTGAATATGTTGTATGATACGGCTAATGCGATTTCCGAGCAATATGTAGATGCCAACGATTTTGAAGGAATGAAAATAGAACTGCTCAAAACCATGGCGTTGGAAGTTCCTTTTGATGAAGACGAAATGAAATCAATGAAACCGGCGATGGTAACCGAAAAGATTTTCAACGCCGCATTGGAAAGTTTCAAGCGTAAAACCGAGCGAATGGCACAATTGGCTAATCCGGTCATAAAAAGAGTGTATGAAGAACAGGGCGACCGTTATGAAAATATCGTTGTTCCGGTCACAGACGGAAAACGAATTTATAATATCCAATGTAATCTGAAAGAAGCCTACAAAACTGAAGCAAAAGATATTATCGTATCATTTGAAAAGGCGATTCTTCTGCATTCGATCGATGAAGCATGGAAAGAGCACCTTCGAGAAATGGACGATCTGCGGCAATCGGTTCAGAACGCAAGTTATGAAAACAAAGACCCGTTGTTGATTTATAAATTGGAATCATTTGAGTTATTCAAAACAATGGTCGATGATATGAACCGTAAATCCGTTTCCGTTTTGATGCGCGGACAAATCCCGATGCGCGAACCGGAAGAAGTGCGGCAGGCAGCGCCCGAACGCAAAACGGACTACAGCAAATATCGCACGCAGAAGGACGAAATTTCAGAAAGCCGCCGCGTTCAAGGTCAAGTCGCTTCCCGCGATACCCGCGAGTTGCAGAAAACCGGACCTATCCGCGCCGAAAAAACAGTGGGAAGAAATGACCCTTGCCCCTGCGGAAGCGGAAAGAAGTATAAAAACTGTTGCGGAAGAGCGTAGAAATAGTGGTTAATGAAATAGTGATTAGTGGTTAGTGATAAATTATTAACCACTAATCACTAACCACTAATTAATCTTCACCGTCCTAACACCACTCTTAGTCATCACTTTAACAATCAAAGGCGATTGACCGAAATTTCCATATAATGGATAATACTTGTCGCCCGATGCGCTTTCATACAGTTTTCGCCCTGTTAAATCATAGACTTCCAATTTTTGCACAGGCTCGGACGAAACAACATAGATTCCCTTCGCATCTCCATATATTTTAATGTCGTCAGAGATATTAACATCAGGCAAGGACGTTACCGAACCGCTTATCCTGAGCGAAAACCGTCCGTTCCGAATACCTGTTTCATTATGATTGAAAGAACAGGTATAACTTGATTTTCCCGTCAGATCGACTGTTTTATTTTCCAAAGCGTCAACCAATTCAATTTTTGAGGCTTTGAAATAATTGTCCATGCCGGTGAAAGTCAGCTTTATTTCTCCTTTCTGTTCGGTTTTAATCCCTAAGGGAACGATAATTTCGCCGTTGTTATTAATGAAATTAATGTCCGTCGGAATTTCTCCCGCCAAAGCATATATTTCCGGAACGTAACCGAGCGGGGAAAATAATTTTCTGACGTCTTCTCCACGAACAAAGCCGTTGTTTGCTCCTGCTTTATATGCGACCACTGCATGAGAACTTGCCTGTTTGTTCTCGGCTTTGATACGCAGTATGTTTTCCTCTACCGTTGTCCGGGCGCTTCTCAGCTTGGAAGATTCTTCCACCGGAGGACGAACCGTTGAAATATTATTCACATTAAAAACAACGTCTCCACCTTTATATTTCAGGAAAAAGCCCTGCATCGGAGATACAAGAAACAAATTATCCGAAGGGTTTGAAGCGATTCCAACGCCACTTTCGTTAATATTGAATGAGTCAAATCTTTTTCCGTTCCAGATTTTGTATTCAGGCTCAACAGAATCGGCATTGTCATTAAAAAACGCAACCATATCAATCGAAGACATATAGGGATTTCCTGCAAGGAAGTCTTCATTTAGAGCCAAACCTTTGACTGTATGCTTAATCGTATTTGGGAATATCCATTTACCGCTGCCGGAATCGTAGTACTCCGGCGCAAAACGGTAATTGCTGTTGTCAGATTCGCGCTCGCGCAGGGCAGTTTCTTTTCTCCCCGTCAGAGCGTTAAATCGCGACTGTTCGTTAAAAATGTAATAAAATGTACTTTCTTTTGAGTCCGTATCATATACTTGTGTGCGATGAGCGTACAGATTTGTAGAATCGGCAAAGAAAGGCAACTCAAGAATACCGTTTACTTTCTCAATACCATAGTTTTCTATGCTCCGCCCATTGGGCAGATAATCTAAATCGTTTAATCTTATATCATTGAAGTAGCCAAATTCTTCACATCCACGATTCTGCTCGTCATCGTTCAAATGATTGTATCCATACATAAAGAATGCAAAGCCGTCCGTACTGTTCTCTGCCACATTTTCAACCGTACTATTGTATGGAGTAGTCCAATTTCCGACAAGATAGTCCTTATCTTCCTTATTAACAGGTCCGAACTTTTTCAGGAATGTGAGCGGGAAACCGCCGAAGCCCAAGTCGCCGGTAAGAACTTCTTTCAACGGAGAGGAAAGCATATACCAGTGTTCCCTTTCCAAAGGCGCGGTGGAAACAGCGGCAGAATACAGCATTCGGTCGAAAGTGGAACTGCTTTTGAGTACAAGTTCTTTATCATCTTCAGTAACTGTTTGCAGCACTTGGCTGAGTCCAAAATTGTATTGAACATACGCTTTGTTGTAAGTCAACAACTCGGGGTGCCCCAATTCGCCGCCGGGCATAAAATAAATATTGTTACAAATACCCCCGTTTATCGGATTCAGTATGGGATAATGGGAGCTGTTGCCGGGAATATAGACGTTAAAGCATGGCGTCGGAGTTATGGCAGGCGTCCAGTTGGCATCATTGTTCCAATTCTGTTTTTGGTCGTCCGTAGCGCCGAAATTAGCTTCAGGCGTCCATACGACGGAACCTTTTCCTGCATAGAAGCGCGTTGTCAGCATAGTTTCGCCTACGCCCGACGGAACAGTCATGCTGAGCGTGTAGTGTCCGTCCGGTAAGTTAACTTTAACGACAGAATTATTGCTGTAATCTGTCATTTCTTCTCCGTTGAGCGTCCACACGATAGAGTCCGGCTTCGTTATATAGACCGCTTCAAAAGTAAAATCATTTTTGTCGCAATATCCTTTTCCGTCCATCTTTAGATAAGTTTCGCCGTTGACCTCGAAAGTGCATAATCCATATCCTTTGTATTCGCTTGGAGAACAGACCTGACGATAAGGTAAATCGCTGTTATTGTCGTCCTTGTCGTTCACTCCGATAATAATTGACCGAATATCGGAATATTTGCTGATATCTTTAACCGTAAACGATAGCGGCAAGGTGTCGCCAACCTGAATACTTATATCAATGTAATCAAGCCTTATCACATTGGTCGAATCCACGCTGTTTTTATAAAATGTCACATGAGTAGGCGCCATCATTCCTGCATCACCTATATTGGTCAGCTTTCCCGAAATGACCACCGAATCGCCGGAATATGTAAATTCAGGATCTTCCGCCCATTGTATATTAGGCAATATCCATTTGGGACATCCGTATCTGTCGAATAAAGTTTGCTGTTTCAGGAATCCGTTATAAGGCTGAACCACGCACCCGCCGGTGAACATAGTTGCAGGATTCACCTGAAAACGGGGAATACTGAGATCGCTGTTCACGTTCACCGCATTGTATGCCCATTGATTCCAAACCGTGCGGGCAGGTCCCCATTCCTGCCCCGGTAAATGCTCATATATATACACATATCCCTTACCTTCTTTGGCGTCCTCATGGCTGTCGCTTCCGAATACGACGATATTCGCATGTCCGTCGCCGGTTACGTCGGCTACTATGGGAAATTCATTATAGGCAGCCGAGTGGCAGAAAGCTTGCGGATTATCGGCAAACACATCAACAAGTATATTATGAATCGTATCG
>Ga0123357_10001367_pt1 | contig 25816 bp, 23 predicted proteins | sample TergutEmb28metaG_FD_89873 | JGI IMG/M metagenome (GOLD analysis project Ga0123357, IMG submission 89873) | Embiratermes neotenicus P4 segment gut microbial communities from Petit-Saut dam, French Guiana - Emb289 P4 | ecosystem: Host-associated > Arthropoda: Insects > Digestive system > Gut ...
CAACGTGACATTACCGCCGTTGGTCGCCTCGAAAGCAAACCGCACCGCGTCACCGGCCATAGCCGGCGAAGTCGTCAACGAACCAGTCTTAACCAAACTAATCGACGGATCAGACGGAACATCGGTAGTCACCTCGTCACCATCACCGGCATCGGAACCATCAGGACCCCGACCAGTCACCATGACGGTATTCGCCACGAGACCGGCATCGATATCAGCCTGCTCCAACGAATACGAACCAGTGCAAACCACGGCCTCCTTCGGCAACAACACACCCGGCTTCGACGCGTCGGGCCACACGCAAGACGAAGCGATATCCCCGCCCAACAACTCATCGGTCACCGTCACACCGGTCAACGTCACATCACCGCTGTTAGTCGATGTGATCGTGTAACCAACCTTGTCACCAACCTTCACCGGCGACGACAACTTCGAGGCATCAGCCTTCTTCACCGTGTCCAATCCAGGCCCATAACCCGGCGTGACCGTCAAATCAGTAGTCACACTGTCATCATCAGACACCTTCGTGCCGTCAGGACCATAACCAGTCGCGGTAGCCGTATTCGTCACCGCACCGGCATCGACATCGGCCTGCGACAACACGTAAGACGGCGTGCAAGAAGCCACACCGCCAGGAACCAACTGGCCTGCAACACCCGGCCACACACAACCCGACGTGATATCCCCACCAACCAGCGGATCCTCAACCGTGATACCGGTCAACGTCACATTGCCAGAGTTCTCAACCTCAACCCTGTAACCAATCTCGTCATTGACAAACACCGGAGACGAGAACCCACGAATATCATCCGACTTCGTCACCGTCAAAGCAGGTGTCGCCTTAAGCGCCACATCCGTCTCATCGGTGCCGGTGACATCCGACCCGGTTGGCGGGGTGCCGGTGGCTGTCGCCTCGTTGTGCACCGCGCCATTGTCGACATCGGCCTGCGTCACCGTGTAGGTCGCCGTGCCGGTGACAGACTCACCCGGCTTCAGGGTGCCGGCGGTGCCGCCCGCCGGCCAGGTGTAGGTGATATCCGACAACCCGACCAGCGAGTCGTCCGTGATCGTCACCTTCGTCAGGGGGACGTTGCCCTTGTTCGTCGCCGTGAAGGTGTACGTGATTTCGTCGCCCTTCTTGCCGGTCGCGCCGGTCGCCAAAGCGCCGGTCTTCACCAGTTCGAGCTTCGGAGTGTTGTCCAACGTGACGGTCACGTCGTCGTCTGCGCTGACTGAGTCACCGGACGAGTCTTCAGCCGTCACCGACGCCTTGTTGTACACCGAACCGGAGTTGATGTCGGCCTGCGTCAGCGCATAGGTGGCAGTCGCCTTCATTGTCGCACCCGGGACAAGGACGTCATCCGTCGCCGGCCAGTCGTAGGTGATGCTGGACAGCCCGGCCAGACTGTCAGTCAGGTCGAAGTTGTGCAGGCTGACGTTGCCCTCGTTGGTGACCGAGATTTCGAAGTTCACCAGGTCACCCTCGTGTGGCGTTGTTACGCCAGTGGCCAGGGAGCCCGTCTTGGTAATGGATATAGCCGGGCTGGCGGGTGGGCCAGTCAGCACTGCGGACGCCGGGTCGGACAGGGTTGGTGTCGTCTCGCCCGGAGCCGTGCCCTGGGCGGTCGCGGTGTTCGTCAGCTTGCCGGAGTCGAAGTCAGCCTGCGTCACCGTATAGTCGGCGGTGCAGGTAGTGGACTCGCCGGGGGCCAGCGACGTGGCCTTGCACACCGGCTTCGGCAAGGTGCCGGAGCCGCTGAAGCCCGCCTCATTGATAGCGATGTCGTTCAGCGCGGTCGTGGCGGTGTTGGTCACCTCGAACTCGTAGGTGACGGTTTGGCCGGCCACCAGGTCGCTGGTGGGGACGCCGCCCACCGTGGCTGTCTTGACGAGCTTCAGCGCGGGCGTCACCACGGCGAAGCCAATGCTGGACGTGTTGTTATCCGTGTTCGTGTCGATGACACCGCCGTCCTTTTGGGCGAACGGAATGTCCGGGTTAACCACATTCTTATCGAAATCGGTCGGCAGAATCGCCGTGTTGGTGAAAGTGCCCGGCTTCGCGGTGACCGTGCCCGACACCGTCACGGCGACGGACGAACCGTTCTTGCCCGTCCAGTCCTGGGAGACGACGGAACCCGTGCCGCTGGTGCCGTTTTGGCAAGCCGCGCCGCTAGAGGCATCGCACGTCCACGACACGTCGGTGATCGGCAGGCTGCTCAGGTCGTCATAGATGCGGGCGATGCCATCAGGGGCACTGCTGATTTCCGACGGGCCATTGTTGGTGGCTGTCAGAGTGAAGGAGATCGGGTCGCCCGGCAGGAAGGTGCCGGCCGGATACCCGTCATGCCCAGGGGTGTCGGGGGACAGGGTCTTCGTGATCGCCGTGTCGGTCAACGCCGCCACCCGGATGTTGCGGATGTCGTGATAGTCGGTCGCGTCACCGGTCGAGGCTGAAAAGCCGAGCTTCAGGGTAGCCGGCAGCTTCACTTGACCGGCGACGCCATTCAGGTTCGAGGTGAACACCTGAGTCATCGGGCCGGCTGGTGCAGTCTTGACCGCCAGGCCCGAGATGGCAACCGTCACCTGGACGTTGCTGCCGGCCGGCACGACCGTGATCGTAACCCGCCGATACTTTGCGTTGTCATCCTTTGCCGGGTCTTGGGTGCTGCCGCTGGTACCGGTCCACAGGTTTGACACATAATTGCCAGCTACCCACGGGTAGCGGCTGTTGTAGTCAGTCGGCAATTGGCCGTTGCCGGAGCCGCGCAGGCCGATCTCACCACCCGTGATGTTGGCGCCCTTGCCACTGCCGAAGTTCGGGCTGGCGTAGTTGCCGAACACGTCGATGCCCAAACCGAGATACCCGCCGAGAACGCCGGCCTGCGTGCAGGTCTGACCAGTGGCGGGATTGCCGCTGCCGCCGCAGGAGTAGCCCAGCCCCGCACCAGGGGCGCCGGGACTGATCCCGCCGACGTATCCCGTGTTGACACTTCCATCCACCAGGTACATGGCGATGCCGTCACCGGTGCCGCTTGGCGAACCAGTGGACCCGGCGTAATACTTGCCACCAGCTTGGCGATAATCGAACGACACCTGGAAGCCGTCCGACGACGGGAACTCGATGGGGCTGAGAAGATTGGTGGCCTGGCTGTTGCTGGAGTTGGTCAGCCGCATCCAGCCATCTTCGGTGTAAGTGCCGCCAGTGTTGCCCGAGCCAGTGCGCGCGCGATTCCAGGCGGGGTCGATTTGACCGGCCGTACCGGTCGTGTTGTCAAAGATCGGGAACCCCGTCACTGCGGCGGCCTGCGGGGCGGTGACCAACGCCGTGAAGCCGGCAAATGTCAGAATGCACGACAGCGCCAGAACCCTGGCGACGCCGCGACGACCCATGTCACGGTGGGCAGTCTTGGTGTCTGAATTCTCGCGGTCGCTGTAACCTTCATTACGATTCAGGCCGAATAATGCGAATTTGGCCATAGTGGTGTTATCCCCCTCGTGTCTCTTCCTTGTCAACTTGACGCGCTGGCGCAAAGCCAGTTGTCTGCTGATTTAATCCACGAGCTTACGCGGAGGGAATTGGCTGTTCGTAGTGTTACCGGCAGGTCACCGTAAGAGGACATACAGATACGAGTACCCGTGTTGGACTGTGCCTTGGTAAATCGTGTCGTCCACCTGTGATGTTGGGCTCCATTCAATCGTCACCCTGTAGGGATACCCCGTAATCTCGAACCAATCTTGGATCGATCAAAACGTCGACCTGTAGTGCCCGACGCCGGCTAATCGTCCACCTGCAAGGCCAACCACGTACCGGTGATCTGGCGAAGTTCGACCCGGTTGTTCACGCCCGTCTTGCGGTATACCGTTTGCAGATAGGCCTCGACCGTGCGACTGGTGAGCCCCAGTTTGGAGGCAATTTCGGCCGAAGACAGCCCGTCGGTGGCACAGCGCGCCACCTCAGCCTCACGACTAGTCAGACCGACTGCGTCAACCAGGCGTTCAAGAAAACCGTTGGCTGAACTGGCGATGCGGTCAGCCTCATGCCATGCAGCATTGGCGTGTTCCAGCCAGCCGGGAATATTGCCGTCCTCCCGGCAAAGCAGAGCCCAGGTGACTATCGCTCTGGTCGAGTCCAGCGGCCCGCAGGCATCACGCAACTCATCGACAACCGCTGGGAAAGCTGCCAAATCGCGCGAGACAACGGCGTCGATATAGCCACCGAAAGCCCTCATGACCCGACTCTGCGAATTTGAGGCCTGGCTGATAAGTGACGCGGCTCGTTCGCGACTATCACCTGGTCGCACAGTTGCCATGGCGAGATAGACTGCGGCGATAATGTATCCGCGGTCGAGCAGATCGTCGATGGTGTCCCATACCCGTTCACCACAGGTCAGGGGGCTGAATGAAATGTCGTGGTCGCCGAACATTCCTGGGAAGGGTCCGGTGCCCAGGTTCAGGCCTTTGGCGTAATCCACCAAATTGCGAACATAGTCAGGCCGTCCTTGCCAACCAGCCATGAAAGAGCCGATCATGAACAAGCCGGCCTTATAGCAGCTTTGGAAGATACACGAATCACCCAGCCGGTAGGCCAGCTCAAGGATCGACTCGATCTCGTCGAAACGGCCAAGCATATACATACCGAGCGACGCCGCATAGGCGTAGCCGGGGATGGAATGCGCGTCAAGGCTAGCCACGCTCTCCCACAGTTGCTTGACGGCCAGTTCGACCCCGGCCGCCACATCGTCGCCGGTGACGAGCACGAGAGCGTCCAAGATCTTCTTGTGGACGATCATCTTCTCTTGCCGGGGATGAATCAACGCCAGTTGTTCGGCTGCGTCCTTGGTCCTGCCCTGGGCAATCATGGATGACGCCCGTGACATTAGAATCATTTGTGAGATGCCAGAGTCGTCGGCGTGTAGTTCGAGCGCTTCTGGCTCAGGGACTCGGTCACACAGGAAGCTCAAGTAGGCCCGCTGGCCGCGAATATATGAATCCATCTGTGGGAAGTCCAACCGCAGGCGCTCAAGGTCGGCCAAAGCGCCGGGCAGATCGCCTTGCCAGATCGCCCGGTAACCGGCCGTCAGGAAAGAGAACTCGGCAAAGACATCCGGGTCGCTGCCGCGCCGAGTCTTCGACAAGACGGTGGCGATCCTCATGTCACCACCGCCCACGGAAAACAACAGATACAGCAGAGGCACCGCCGTATCGCTAGTCTGGTCTTCGCTCCATTGAGCCCAACTCTTGTTAAGCTCCGTCCTCCAGGCAGTTCTGATCCGGTTAGCCACGGCCGGTGCTTCCAGTCCGACTAGGTGGACGGGCCAGCGTCCCAGATTGACGGTGGATGATTGGATGTACTCCACATGCGGGTTCGCCGCACGGCCGCCGCGACGCAACGACTCAGCTAGGGCGACAGGGTAGACATGGACGCCGGCGATAGCGGTGCCTTCATCAAGGTGAAGCACCCCGTGCTTGGTAAGCCTGATGACTTGGGACTCACCCACCATCTTCTCAGCTTCCTCGCGGCTGACGCCCTCAGCAAAGGACAGACGAGCCAGGCAGTTCAAGTCGGCCGGGTCGATGTCGCGGATGAACGGCACCAGCGCATACTGCAAACCAGGGTCCCACAGGTCGCCATTGGCAAACCAGACCCCGTTGCGCTGCTCAAGACGGCCGTTGCGACGAGCTAACTGGACGATGTTCTCAATCAACCCGGGTAAGCCGCCCGACAGAATCGAGATCTGCGAAATCGTGTTAGTCGAGACGGTACCGCCCAGCAGCTTGCTGATCATTTGGGCGATGTCTTCAAACGGTAGTCCGTTCAGCGTCGCCGTCACCCCAGGCTGTGACGCGGATACCAACGTCGCCAGCATCTCGTCCTCGTGGATGTTCTGGTCGCCGACCAGCAGCATCGGCATTCCCTTCCGGGCCCGGACGTCAATGATGGCGCCGACGCTCAAGTGGTCCAGTTGCGACGCGTCGTCGACGATCAGCACGCTGTTGGGACGATCGAAAAGTGCGGCGAAGGACTTCACGGCGCGCTCAAGCGCTGAGCCGGCGTCCACCTTCTGAATAGCGTCGACCTTGACATCCGCCATCGCCAATGCCGCCAGAGGCCGCTCGGCCAACATGCGGTTGCCCCGCACGAAGATCACCGTGGTCGCCATGGCGGCCAGCTCGGCCGCGACCAACCGCGCCATATGAGATCGCCCCGACCTAGGCACGCCGGCCAACAGAACGCTCAAACCGCTCATCAAGTCATTGGCAAGCTGGGGCGCCAGGGTGCGAGTTACCGTCATCTCGGATGCTGAACCCATGATCATTGCCCCAACCTTCCCCGCTGCTGGCACGGCGTCTGGCTGGCGCCAAACCGCCAAGTAGGTAGTCTTCTCATTTTACCGGGGCCCCAAAATGGGGTAATGGGTCGCACGACTGGGTCAAGGAAGCCTGCTATCGTATGAAAATGCGCAACAATCCGATTTTCATGGCAGTTGGGACGGCGTGCTATTTGGGCGTTCTAACTGTCAGTGTCAAGGGCAAAGGCTGACGGCCATGGCAGACAGTTTTCTTGACTTTGTGCGAGCTCGCGTCACCCCAGGCCATGAGGCCGAGGCGGACGCAATCTTGGCTGAACACTTCAAGGGCCACGAGCGTGGACGCGAGATGTACACCCAAGCATGGGACGATGCCCAGCAGATTGTCGGCCTGATGAAAGCATCAGCCGTCGGCGAAGTCCAAGCGGAACTGGCCAAAATGCAGCCATAGGTCTGTCAACCACCAACAGTGCCCCGGTCCTTAGCAGCCCGCAGCGATCTCGACTGACGAGTTGGTGCAACTATGCCCAGCATCAGGCCAGGATAGTTGCACCAACCACCGTTCTGCCGTGTCAGTGGGTGGTCTGACCGCCGTCGACCACCAACTCCTCACCGGTGACGAACTTGGACTCGTCCGACGCCAGATACAAGTAGGCGTAGGCGATGTCGAGCGGCTCGCCGATATATGGCTTGAGCACGGCGGCAGGTGAGGCCAGATGGGCGGCCATCTCCTCGCGCGTGGCTGCGCCAGTCGCAGCTTTGGCCATGCCGGTGAAAATGCCGCCCGGGTGAACGGAGTTGACTCTTATATCGTCTTTTCCGAACCACTGTGCGGCGTGCTTCGTCATCGACCGGACAGCGCCTTTCGACGCGGTATAGGCAATGTCGTTGGCGTCCGCTTCGGGTCCGCCGATGATGGCGGCAATCGAAGATGTGTTGACGATCGACCCGCCGCCGTTGGCCTGCATGTGCGGGATAACGGCTTTCATACCGAGCCACACGCCACCCGCGTTGATCGAAATGACCTTCAGCCAGTTGTCCATTGTGCATTCGAGCAGGCCCTTGGCCGTGTGAATGCCAGCGTTGTTGATCAAGATGTTGATCTTGCCGTACTTCGCCAACGTCGCCTTGACGACCTCGTCCCAGGCCTCGGGCTTGGAGACGTCCAGAGGCTGGGCGATTGCATCACCGCCTTCTGCGAGGATCGCCTCGACGACCTTTTGCAGCGCGTCAACCGTGACGTCACATGCCACCACCTTGGCCCCCTCTTGAGCGAAAAGGTGGGCAGCAGCCTCGCCCATGCCGCTGGCCGCACCGGTGATGATCGCGACCTTGCCATCCAATCTGTTCATTGATAACTCCTTATCCCTAGTAATCGCATTGTTAACACTGTGCCCATCTTCGGGCACAAAGTGATTCCACCATGTTAACGCATACCTGCCAGGGTATTGCTATTGTCTGCTAATGTGACACACCACCGCGCTCGCCGATGCAGAACCAAGCCATGTCTCATAGGTGACCCGACATTGGCTCACGTCGTAAGTTGCGACAGGCATCGAGGAAACCCCGACCGTCTCAAAAGTGTTGAGACACGCCTCGTCGCACGGTGAAGATTGGCCACTCGCGAGGCCTTTTGCGACATTGGCGCGTCAGGTGGCCAAGAAACACCTCTGAATCGTCCAAATTGTGGTGACAACTGCCCAACCGTGGCCCGTCCCCCGAAAAGGCCCGCTGAATGGCCAGTTGCAGCAGGACGCCGCGTTTGTCTGAATTGTACAATTCAGCGCTCTAGTAGTAGGTTTTGACTCATGGTATTGATGACAATTTCTGACGCTCGCGCTGGCCTGGCCGAGGTGGTTGACCAGGTGCGGATCACCGGTGAGCCCGTCTATCTGACGCGACGGAACAAGCCAGTGGCGGCTCTGGTTGATTTGGTCTATCTGGACTCGCTGCGAGCGTCACGCGGTGCGGACGTCGAGGTCTGGACGGACGAGGAGCGCGAAGCAGAACGCGCCCGTCGGCTGGCTCAAATGGAGGAGCTATTCGCCCCGATCCAGAAGTGGTTTAAGCCTGGTGTGAAGCACCTCGATAGTGCCTCCGATTTTTACGCGTCGCGGGACGTCGACCCAGGCGACCTGGCATGAGAGTGGAATCCATCGATACGAACGTGCTGGTGCGCGCAGCTATTGACGTGGGGGACGACCAAACTATGCCTGCTCGTGACTTGCTCGCTGAGCCTGAATGCATGTTCTCAGTCAGTTTGGTGTCTATCGCCGAGTGTATGCATGTAATGGTGCGTCACTTTGGAATGAGCCGATCAGATTCCATATCATCGCTGCGCCGCGCTCTCAGCGTTCAGTCGATCGTCTGCCAAAGGGACATCGTGTTGGCTGCCCTTGATATCTTCGAAGCCCACCCGAAACTGTCTTTCGAGGATTGCCTAGCCGCCGAGCAGGCCAGCGCGGGCGGGGCCACACCGCTGTGGACCTTCGATGCCAAGCTGGCCAAACAGCACCCGGCCGCCAAGTTGGTTGCCTGAGTCGGGGTTTCCATCGCCGATACCTCCGCCAGCACTACCGGGCCGCATTGGGCTCACTGAAGCTGAGTTGACGGCCTATTGCCAGGCCCATGACATTTTGGTTGAGGCATATTCGCCAATCGGGACTGGCACACTGCTGGGTAATTCGGATATCGCCGCAGTGGCCACGAAATATGGTGTGTCTGTAGCTCAAATCTGCAAAAGATACACGCTACAAAAAGGTTGCATTTCATTACCCAAATCAATTCACCGCGAATTCATCCTGGAAAACACCAAGGTTGATTTTGAGATCAGCGACGAAGACATGAAGGTTTTGGACGAGATCACTATGCCTGCGTAGGCGGCTAATTGATTGCCTCGATGCCGGCCTTCAATTCTTCCCAGGCCCGGGTAAACCCCGTCTGATCCTCCGTCATGATGACCATGCTATCGCTGCGGTGAATGTTGGTGGGTGGTGCGTAAATATCCGGCCAGACGACAGTCCCTCTGCGCGGACGGCGTAGATGCTCGTCTTGCAGAGGTTTGGGCCCTTGGGGATACAGTGGACATCCATGGAGCCGAACACACCGTGGATTGTGGCCCTGTTTTCCAGGGTCACACGGGCGGGACGCTTTGCTTTCTTCATTTCTCTGATCGTCGAGGTTGTGATCTTCAGCATCGCCGGTGGGTGGTCATGGATGGCGGCGCAGCACATGTCCAGGCACGACCCACGGACGGGCCTGATGGTAATAGCAGCCGTCGGTATCCCGGTCATCTTGGCTCTAGCAGCCAATGCGGTGTCCGGCAATCCCGTCACCGACGACGGTTCGGCACCAGTCAACAATATGGACGACACAACCAGTGAGAGTTTTCATTGACAAGCAAATTGCGACCGGTCCGGCTCAACGGATCTGCTGGACATTGTCGCCGGTGCCCCACGCTGCGTCAGCCGCCATTGCGACCGCGCCCAGCCGGTGCGCCAACGCTAGGCACAGCCGATCACCCAGCGACAAGGACGGACGCTCGACCCACAAGGTGGCAGCCTTTTCGGCGTCCAGCCTGGTCACAGGCTCGATGACCAAGCCATAGGCGTCAAGAGCCTCCGCCATGGCGGCCACGTCGCGCCCAGCGTGCAGCGATTTTTGGACAACTTCCGACCAATTGGCGGCGCTGCAATAGGCCCCGTCCGCTATGGCCTGTTCGACAAGATCGCAGCCCGGTTCTTGCTGTAAGAAGGCCAAAATGGCAGAGGCGTCGAGGACAATCACTTGTCCTCCAGATCTCGCATCGCTTCAGCGCGACGCTCGGCGATCAACTCGTCCGCCAAACTGGTCGGGCTGTCGGCAAAATCCGCCCAGACCTTTTCCAGCAACGCCCGTCGAGTCATCAATTTGATGCCCTGCTCATCCCGGGACGCGATCAACTTATCGCCGGTCTTCAGGTGCGCGGCCTCGCGCATCTCCAAGGGTATGACGACGCGACCGCGATCGCCCATCGTTATTACGGCACTGTCAGCACTCATGCCACCACGATACCACCAGCGTCAGCCCGTGGGAATGCTTCTGTCCAGTGGGAAACGGCACCGTGGCCTGCACCAAACTAAGCCGTGCTCGCGAAAGGCCAGCCCGCCATCGATCAGGCGAAGACGTTGGAGGGCCGGGGTACGGCGCTGCGGCCTGGGTTCGAGCCGATCTGGTCAACGTCGCCCTGGACGAGGAACAAGCCGTCGCGCTGGACGGCGCCACCAGTTGGTTCTGCTGTTTGGTGTCAATTACGCACCTGGATCGTCGTTTCGACCTCCCGACGCGTCTTGTCCAATCCGACATCAATTTTCATGACACCATCAGGTCGCGGCTGATCGCGTAGTACTGTCGACCGATCTTTCCATAGGTCCGGTTGTCAAGGAAGGGGGCCACCTGGTCGTAAAGGGGCGGTATCACAACCGCGCCGGTTCGATCCACGAAACCGTGCTTGTTGGCAGACCGGTCGGTGACCCGCAGTAGCCCGCAGAAAAAACCCTCCGTCGTCTCAAACTGGCTGAGCACGGGTGTCTCATCGCCTTTCATGCCGGTCACAATCCACACGTCACCAGCCAGTTGATGGACGGAACGCCGAGCGAAAATGATGGGAGCCGGCACCCAGCCCGGTGGCAGCGGCGGCACGAAGTTGTTTGTGTCGCCACCTGATTCGGCGCCGTCGGGCGTCGGGGCCGACCCGACGGTGTTACCTTGATGATCTACCCAGTGGGTGAAGGGCGACGGTCTTCCATCAACCTTCTGGATGTCCATTTGGGCGATAGTGGGCGTCACTTGGGCAATCTGAACCGCCGCAGTGCCGTTGGCGAAAGGCGACATCAGTTTGCCCACCGGCTCCAGGAACAGCATTCCCTCGATCTTGTCATACTTGAGGGCATCGCCGGTAGAGCCCTTGTGCGCATCCCTGGCCACGACGAACTGGAGGTTCCAGGCGTCGTCGATGTAGCCAAAGGTTGCCCATTCAGCGTCACACAGGATAGCCGCCCGCAGGCCTTCCGCCTCCGGACCCACGTCGGCAAACACCTCCGGTGCGACGACGCTGCCCTGGCGGTCCAGCAGGCCCCAGACCAGGCGCGACCTTACGGTGGTTGTCACCTTTGTCCCCTCATACTTACGGGTCTCACGGGTTTCCATACGCCCGAAACGAATCAGGTCTGGGCTGACCGGCTCAAGGTATTGACGGGATCCGGCCGGGACAACAACGCCTCCCCGAGCATCCAGCAACCCCTCCTTGTGTGACCCGAGTTGATCGGGTTCGGTCGCGTACAAAAACATCTGCTCCCCGGCGGGATCGAGGCGAACGCAGTCAAGGCTGAACGCCTCGCGGCCGTCGGCGTCGATCGCGACGCGCGTGGGTGGACGCCCCTCCCTACGCACGAAGGTGCAGAATCCTCCCTTGTAGCGGCTCGCATTGGTTCCAAGAATGGTCGCCAGGCGAACCCCGGCCACGTCAAATACGTCAAAGTGGTCGCCGGCCTGGGCCACCAGTCGATTATCCGAACATGGATCGATCCGCGTGTACTCGAAGGCGGTCAGCGGGCGCACCGATGCGTCAGCCAATGCCCAGCCGGCTTTCGTCTGCAAGCCCAACATACGGTTGCCCAGGTCCGTCACCGCAGTCCAGGGTCCGCCGGGCACGGGGTCGCCCTTGATGGTGAAAAGACTCAGCCCGCCGCCTGTACCCACCTTGATGAACTGGTCGCCTACCACGCCCAAGGCGTTGGCCGATTTGCTCTCCAGCGGAATAACCAAGCGCCCGGCAGTATCCATAACGCCCCATCGACGGTTGATCAGCTTGGTGGTCCTCACGATGTAGAGACCGCAGCCCGACGGCATCGACTCGGGTTCCACGCCGTCTGGAAAGGGCACTTGGCGGAGCGGGCCGTAGGCCACCTTGATCTGCTTTTCGACTGACATTCGTCCTCCTCGAAGAATCCGTCCAAGACGAATGCTACTCCCGGAACGGATTCGCAGAATCCCCAAGTGGAGTTGGTGAATCTATATCCGAACCGGGGTTCGGATTATCCGTGATGAGTGTTCCTCACAACAAACCGCTCGTCAGTATCCAATAGCAAACCATCCAACTTAAGCAGACCTCTGACTTTGGTCGCGAAACGAGGTGCGCCTGCCAGGCGAAGGGAAACCAGGATGTCGTCTTTCGTTCGCGCGGGATTGTTCAGCGCCTCGGTGATCTCGACAACCACGCTCGTCATAGCTTCCGTGTCATCCTCAAGCAGCGCGAGAAGCAAGTCGTCTGGCGTCATCACGCTCAAACCGAGTCGATGTATAAGAGGTTTGGGGAAGTCTTTCGTGTTGGCGGTCACGACGGTTTGCGCGCCGGCCGCCATTGCTGCAGCGGCAACGTGTTTGTCGTCGGGATCGGGAAAATAGTAGTCGTCAAGCGTTGACGTGCCCGCCGTCACAGACGCACCTGGAAAGGCCGAGTTCATTGCGGTGAATCGACGCCGAATGCGATCTTCGCCAAGGCCCGGCCTCATTTCGGCGATGGCCAGCACAGCTTCCTCGACAACAGTAGACGGCCAGTAGGGCTGGACAAGGTCATGCTCGGCGGCGGTGCGGATGACGTTGGTCAAACTGATCGGTACCAGCACACAGGCGTCAAGGAAAATCTTGATCATTGAGGCTGACGGCTCCTGGCTTTCTTCAGGGGGGTCGTGTAGTCATTAATGTCGAGCATTAGCAAGTCGTCCTCGTCGGCTTGCTGCATGGAATCTTGTAGGTATGCAGTCCGCTGCTTTGAGCGTTCCTGCTTGTAGGCGAGCACATCCGCAAGGCGAACTTGGCGGTGAACGTTGGGCTGCTGGTAGGCGATCCGCCCCTCGTCCAACAGCTTCACCAGCGTCATACGAGAAACATTCAATATCTCCGCAGCTTGACTCGTCGTCAGCATGGCGGCCACAGGTTCGACCCGAACTGCTTCCCCGCTGGTCAGTGTTTGCAGAACGGCCGCCAGGCCTTGACGTATTCGATCGGGCACCTTGGGCAGGGCATCAGCAAGCGGCTGCAGGTCCTTCGGGTCGTCAGGCGGAAGCACGGTCAGCGGCGCGGTCATTGTTGACATGAAACTCAACCTACTATGTAAAACGCTAGAAACGCAATAAACGCCAGGCGTTACTCGGGTGGAGCATAGGGGACTCGAACCCCTGACTTCGACCTTGCAAAGGTCGCACTCTACCAACTGAGTTAATGCCCCGAGCGGTTACAGCTTACCTGGTTCACGGCTTCATTTCGCCAGTTCGACTCCTGCCGCATTTGCTTGAATGGCCAATTGATGGTCTGTGGTTGCCAACTTGGCGCCAATCGCCTGGGCTGACGCCAAGACCACAGCGTCGGGCATCCGCAGGCCCGTCGAGGCCCTTGCCTGAGCGAGGTCGACCACACCGACCAGGTCACAAGACAACACCCTAATCCCCAGCGCCAATAGCACAACCTGCGCTTCGGTCGCGCGATTCTGTCGGGCTTGATGAACCAGCCCTTCCGATAGCGACAGTGTAGGCACACAGAAATCCTCATCTGGCGATCGCAGAAGATCAACTGCTGCCGCGTGGTGTGCGTTGCTCTTGTCCAGCAGCGCGATGACGATGTTCGCGTCAATCAATGTGGTCATCAGGCTGGCCATTCGTCGTGAAGGCTATTGACATAGCCGTCTGGATATGGAAGTCCATCGGCCGCGAACACTTCGAGGACGTTGATCGCGGCAGCACGATCCGCTTGACGGGTCCGGATATCTCGGGCCAGATCTTCTGCTTTGGCAATGACCATCTTCGTCAGCAGAGCAGAGCCACGGGGTGTGTCGGGCCAGGCCCGTTGGCCTGCGTCGAGGGCCTGAGCAAGCGCACCCGTGTCAGTGAGAATGTATCGTGGGTGAGTTGTCGGCATAGGCCAAGTGTATCACCGCCCGTTGTTGGTGTACCCCATCAGAATGACGCGGAAAGGGACTCCCGGTAAACTTGACCTGTGCCCAACCTCAGCCAAGCCCAAGCCAATGCGCTAGGGCATCTCATGCGATTGACGCCCGTCATCGCTGAGTTAGGCGCGCTTTTCGGCAACGCCGGGCACCAGCTCTACCTCGTTGGCGGGTCGGTGCGGGACGCACTGCTCGACCGCTTGGGCGACGACCTCGACTTCACCACGTCCGCCCGTCCGGACGAAACCGAACGCCTGCTACGCCGGTTCACCCCGGCAGTCTGGGACATTGGCAAGGCCTTCGGCACGATCGGCGGGCAAAAGCGAGTCGGCGACGCCGAGTGCAAGATCGAGATCACGACGTTCCGGGCCGATTCCTACGAGCCAGAATCGCGCAAACCGACCGTCGAGTTCGGCGATACCATCGACGGCGATCTGCGACGCCGCGACTTCACCGTCAACGCGATGGCCATCGACGTCGTGACGGCGACACCCAAACTCGTCGACCCGTACGGTGGCTTGGACGACTTAGCCGACCACCTGTTGCGCACACCGGCGCCACCGGAAGTCTCCTTCTCGGACGACCCGCTGCGCATGATGCGGGCCTGTCGGTTCGCGTCCCAACTGATGTTCGAGGTCACCCCAGACGTTCGCGCCGCTATGCACGATATGGCTGGCCGCATCGAGATCGTCTCGGCCGAGCGCATCCAAGCCGAGCTGACGAAGCTGATGCTGAGCGACCACCCCGCCCCCGGGCTGGCGCTGATGGTTGCGACCGGGCTGGCCGATTACGTCCTGCCCGAGCTGCCCGCGCTGCGTCTGGAGCGTGACGAACACAACCACCACAAGGACATTTACGAGCACACGTTGACCGTCCTGGAGCGGGCCATTGAACTCGAGAAATCTCGCCACCACGAGCCCGACCTGACGCTGCGCCTGGCCGCACTGCTGCACGACATCGGCAAACCGGCGACGAAACGCATCGAAGCCGGCGGTAAGGTCAGCTTCCACCACCATGACGTCGTCGGCGCGAAACTGGCCAAACGTCGCCTGAAGGCACTCAAATACAGCAACGACGTGGTCGATGCCGTCGTCCAATTGGTCGATCAACACCTGCGCTTCCACGGTTACGGCGAAGCCGGCTGGACGGACTCGGCCGTCCGCCGCTACGTCCGCGACGCCGGCGACGAACTCGAGCGCCTGCACATTTTGACGCGCTCCGACGCCACAACGCGCAACCCGCGCAAGGCCGAGACGCTGCGCCGCGCCTACGACGAGCTGGAGTTCCGCATCGACGAGCTGCGCGCCCAAGAGGAGCTGGACGCCATCCGTCCCGACCTTGACGGCACCCAAATCATGGCGATTCTGGGCATCGAACCGGGCCCCGACGTGGGTCGCGCCTACAAGTGGCTGCTGGAGCGACGCCTGGAGGACGGCCCGACGGACGACGCCACCGCCGCCGAAGCCCTGAAAGCCTGGTGGGCCTCGCAAGTGTGACTGGGCGCCGACCCTATCGGCGCCCCAACCAACCCTTGGGAAATTTGCCCGCCACAAGGCGTTATTCGATATGCTTAACGTCTTGGGAACTAAGGAGGCATCATGAGCATCGGCACCACAATGATCAACACGGTGTTCACGCCGCTCGCGGCGTCACCCACCACTCAGCCGCTGGTGCCTGGCGCCCAAGCCAGTTACGGCAAGGCCAAGCGGCAAGCCGCCATCGGCATGTGGATCTGGTGGGTGCTGATGGTGCCGCTGATCACCGCCGTCGCGATATTGCTGCCGTTCCGTCACGACATGGCCTCGCTCGGGGAAGCCCTGTCCGAATGGTTCACCATCGGGTTTATCATACGCGGGGCTTTCACTCTCGTTGGCTTGGTCATCATGATCGTCGCAGCAGTGCGCTCGCGCACCTTCTTCCTGCGTTGGCGCATGCAGAAATGGCTGGGCCAGCAGACCACGCCAGCCAATACTGCGACGGTGGCGCCAATTCGGGCCGCCATTGCACCGCAGCCGGCTGAGGTAGCGTTCACGGCGTCCAGCATCTTGTTGCCGGCCGGGCTGCTGATCGGCGGTTTGCTATGGGCGGCCGGTTTCTTCCTGGCGGCGCAGTGGGCGCTGATGATGTTCTCGACGAGCGCGAAAGCCTTGTAGGCGCCGTTGGCTTTTCATGTTCCACTACGCCCGCGCCTTCGGCCACCTCGTCGTATCGTTCGCCCGCGTACCCACTCTGGTTCTCATCTATTTGCACATGGTGTTCTTCGCCCTATGTCTGCGTCCGACCGCTGTGCCTTCGGCGGTCGGCATCGTTGCCGCACTTGCCTGCATGGCCGGTTGCTACATCAACGCGACGGCCGTCAACGACCTGACGGACGAGGCCACCGATGCCATCAACCTGGCCGACGACCCGTCCCGTCCTCTGATTGCCGGTTCGGGTAGTCGACGCCAGGTGATGACGGTGGCGATTTTGGCGGCCGTCGTTTGCCTGGCTGCGGCCCTGGTTGTCAGCGTCTGGCTCGTGGCGGTGGCGGGCGTCATGCTCATCCTCAACGTCATCTATTCGGTGCCGCCGTTGCGCATCTCGGGACGCGGGGCGATCGCCCAGGCGCTGCTGCCGCTGGAATACTGCGCGTTTCCGGCCCTCGTCGTGGTTGGTTTGACGGGACGCCCGGTCGATATCCCGTTTGCCCTTGTCGTGACCTCGATGTGGCTAATTTTCACGGGGCGTCTTTTCCTCAAGGACATCCGGGACGAAGCCGGCGACACCGCCACCGGAAAGCGCACCTTTACCGTCCGTCACGGTAGCCACCAGGCGATCGTCCAAAGCGCCATCTGGACGGCCAGTGGCACCATCGCACTTTCCGTCGTGATGTTCATCTGCTACGACGCCAACCCGTGGTTCGTCTTCGGGTTTTGCTTGATGTCGGTGTCGGGGCAGCTGATAGGTTTGCGTCAGTGCGACTACGCCGACCGTTTGCCGGTCAAGCTGGCGTACATGGGTGTCTACGGACGTTGGATCAGCCTGAAGATTTTCTTCTATGTCGTGCTGATGGGGCTGGCGATGAGCCACGTCAGCCTGGCCACCGAGCTAATCATCCTGGCCGCGACCACCATCATGGTGGTCAGCAACATCGTCATGCTGTATCAGAACATCGCGGCCCGGTTAGCCGTCACCAGCCAAACCGGCGCCCCTAGGTGACACTGTTCACCGCCTGCTCGAAGCGTCGCATGGTCTCATCCAACGCGCCATCGGAAACCACCACGGCATGGGCGACGCGGCGTCCGGCCTCGATTTCAGCCGACAACGCCTGCCCGTCGATCCGCTCGACGCTGCCGCGCTGACGCAGACGCTGCGACAAGACATCGATGGGCGCTTCAACCTGAATGACACGCGCGTTTGGGAACACCTGAAACGCCATGTTCAGGACGAACACCCGCAATAGCAGCAGTGGCCGCGCCTGGGGCGTGAACTCGGGTAACCCGTAGCGCGCGCCGAACACCTCGACCGTGCCGAGGAAAGTTCCTGTATCGAAGGTTTGCTCGTCGACGAAAACATGGCCGTCGGACTCGCCGTCGCGCCGTGGCCGTGTCGTCCACGTTGGCACGAACTGAATGTCGGCGCGGCGTCCGGCCAAACCCAGCACCAGTGTCGATTTGCCCGCGCCACTCGGGCCGATGACGACCAAAGGACTCGGCGTGATTTCCAACATCGGTTCCGCCCTCCTTCGTCCCTGACAACAGACGCAAGCCTACCGTTCAGCCCGTCCCGCCATCACCACTAGACTTGTCTGCCTGATGCCACTATTCCCGCCCGTCGTGCGCGCTTACACCCGGTTGACGCAAGGGTCGAGCGCCGCCTCGGCGACCCTGCCGGACGAGGCTCCCATCACCGACTCACCGGCGCGCTTCACCATCTGGATGGTCCGCCGCCAAGCCCGAATCACCACGGCGTCGGCTGTCTTCTCCCTATTCTGGCTGCTGCCCGGCACGCTCAGCCCATTCCTGCTCGGCCGCGCCATCGACCAGGGCATCACACAGCACAACATTGGCGCCACCGTCATGTGGGCGGCGCTGCTGGCCGGCGTCGTGCTCATCGGTGTCATCTCCGACGTCGTCGCGTCCGCCTTCCAGATCAGCTCGTGGCTGGACGCCCTGTACCGCACCACCAAGCTGGTGGCCCGCAAGGTCGCGCAGATGAGCCACGTCATCATCAAACGTGTGCCGGCCGGCGAAATGCTGTCGGTCGCCAGCTCCGACTCCGACACCTTCGGGGCCTTCACCGAGGTCACCGGACGGGCCATCGCGTCGCTGGCGTCATTCGCTTTCGTGACGGCGCTGGTGCTGTCAGAGTCAGTGACGCTGGGCCTGGTGGTGCTGGCGTCCGCTCCCGTCATCTTGGCCGCGTCCGCCCCCATCATCGTGCCGATGCAGCGCAACCAGCGCCTGGAGCGCGAACGCACATCGACACTGACGGGTATGGCTGTCGATATTGTCTCGGGCTTGCGGATTCTGCGTGGCGTCGGCGGCGAGAAGCTGTTCGGCGACAACTACCAGCGCCAATCGCAGCGCGTCATCGCCGCCGGCAAGCGGGGCGGCTACTGGTGGGGCCTGTTCCAAGCCGTCTCGACTCTGCTGACGGGGTGCCTGCTGGTGCTGCTGACATGGCTGGGTATCCAGCACATGTTGACGGGCGACCTGACGGTTGGTCAGTTGATCAGCTTCTTCGGCTATGCCGTGTTCCTGGCCCGGCCCTTCGCGACGTTCGTCGAGTTCATCCAGAAATGGATCCAGGCCTTGGTGTCGGCCCGGAAGACCCTGGGCATCACAAACCATGAGCCACCGTGGACCGAACCAAACCCACCATCGAGGTGGTCACGAGGGCAAATATGTGACGAAACCTCGGGATTCACGGCCAACCCGGGTGAGTTGACCATCATCGTCTCGGACGTGCCCGATGATTCGGCGGCGCTGTGCGACCGTCTGGGGCGTTACCTGCCCATCGGGGACGGCGGTAACGCTGAGGAGGAAACGGCGGTCTGGGGCGCTGAAGCCAAACGGCAGCGCCAGCAGCAAGCTGAGCAGCGTGCCGCCCAGGCTGCCCGTGACGAGAAACTCGCCCAAGGCGAGTGGGGCGTCACTGTCGACGGGGTGGACATCAGCCGCATCGATCTGGACGAGCTGCGGCATCATGTCATGGTGACGGACGCCAGCGCCGCCGTCTTCGCCGGAACGCTTCAACATCTGGTCGACCCCCACGCCACCCACACCCGTGAGCAGGCTGAGCAGGCGCTGTGGGTGGCGTCGGCCGATGATGTCTGGGAGGCCCTGCCGGACGGTTGGCAGGGACGCATCGACGAGCGCGGGCGCGGCCTATCGGGTGGCCAGCGTCAGCGGTTGATCCTAGCCCGGTCGCTACTGATCGACCCGGACGTGCTGGTGATGGTCGAGCCAACATCCGCTGTTGATGCCCACACCGAGGCCCGTATCGCCGACCGTCTGCCAACCTATAGGGCCGGGCGGACGACCATCCTGACCACTGTCTCACCACTGTGGTTGCGGCACGCCGACCGCGTCGTCCTATTGGCCCGCGATGGCGCGGGCCCGGACGGCGGCAAGGCCGTCGCCGCCGGGACACACGCTGAGCTCATGTCGTCAAGCCCGGGGTACCGGGCCGTGGTTGTCCGAGGCGAGGGGGTTGACCAATGAGCGAACTATTCGAAGGGTCGGCCGCCACGTGGGACGCTGGCGGCGGCGCCGAGCCGACGGCCGCCCAGGTGACGGGCATTGACGACAACCCGCGTCATGGGCTCTGGGCCGTCTCCAAGGGGTTTTTTGCCAACCAGCGGGCTAGGCGTCACTACGCCGAGGCTAATTTCGTAGCGTCCCGGAACCCGGCGCTGGGGCTACCGGTGGCAGATAACAAGGCCGTCACCAGCTTCATTGGCGGCATGCTGGCACAGCGCAAGGGCCTAGCCGCAACCCTTGTCATCGCCAACGCGGCATCGGCGATCGCCGGTTTGGTGGTGCCGCGGGTGCTGGGCAACTTGATCAACCAGGTGACCACACCTGGCGTCACCGACTCTGTCATGGCAACCATCGGGCCGACGTGCCTGACGCTGGTGGGCGTGCTGATGTTGCAAGCCGGGCTGTATTTCCTGGCCCGCGCGTTGGCCACGCGCATTGGCTATGACACCCTGGCATCGGCCCGCGAGCACATCATTCGGACGGTGCTGCGCCTGCCCGTCTCGAAGGTCGAATCGGCCAGCACCGGAGACCTCGTCACCCGCGTGACGCGCGACGTCGGCAATATGGCCGCGTCGATCCGTTGGGCACTGCCGGTGTTCGTCATCTCTGGCGTGCAGGCGGTGCTGACAATCGTCGCCATCATCCTCAACGCCTGGATGCTGGCGGTGCCGCTGATCCTGGCTTTCATACCGCAGTTCTTCTCCGTCCGCCACTACATCACCCACGCGCCGAAGGGCTACATCGCCGAGGGCCGGTTCTATTCGCAGATCAACTCGGGCCTGACCGAAACCGTCGAGGGCGCCCGCACCGTCGAGGCGCTGAACCTGCAGCAGGCGCGCGTCGCCAAGACGGACGAGGACATCGAGATGGCCGCCCAGATGGAGATTTACACGGCCGGACTGCGCTATCAGTTGTTCCTGGGAACAGGGTTGGCGTATCAGCTTCCGTTGGCGTTTGCCCTTGTGCTGGGGGCCTGGGGCTACAGTAACGGCTGGGTGACACTTGGCCAGATCGCCGCCACGACACTGTATCTTCAGCAGGTGATCAGCCCGCTTGAGCAGGTCGTCCAGACGCTCAACCAGATGCAAGGCGGTGTCTCGTCAACCGAGCGTCTGCTGGGTATCGCCGCAGTGCCACCCGACCGCACCGCCACCGACGAGCAGCCTGCGGACGAGCACCTGGTGGGCCGCGATTTGACCTTCGCCTACCGCGAGGGGCGCGACGTGCTGCACGACGTCACGCTGGATTTGAAACCCGGCGAGCGGCTGGCGATGGTCGGGCCATCCGGGTCGGGCAAATCGACGCTGGGCCGTCTACTCGCCGGCATCAATGGGCCACGGTTGGGGGCGGTCGAGGTCGGCGGCGTCGACGTCATGCACTTGCCGCTTGAGCGCCTGCGCACCGAGGTGGCCCTGGTGACCCAGGAGCACCACGTTTTCGTCGGCACCATCCGCGACAACATCCTGCTAGCCATGCCGGATGTCGCCAGCGATCTGGGCATTGTCCGTCGTGAGCCCGAACAGGATCTGGCCAATGCTGGAGATCGGTCGTCGGCTGGGGTTCTTGCCTCGTCGCACCACTCTGGTCGGCGCATGAGCTTCGCTCATTCTCGCGCCTCCCGGCGTTCTTCTCAGTCGCATATCGGCGCTCCTGCGGACCGCCGCGATCCGCTTTGTGAGATGGATTCCTCGCTCCGCTCGTCAACATCTTCCTTGGCCTCGGCAGAGCAAGCAAGCTTGCTTTGCCCTCGACCTTCGTCGATGTGCGTCGACGCAAAACCCCAACCCACGACCTCCAATACGAGCCCTGATGACAGGCGGTCCGAAGCGCAGCGAAGGAGCGGCGGTATGGCGGGTGGAAGCCGGTTCGAGCTGGCGACGGCGCACACGATTGAACGACTGGTCGCAAGCTCGCTTGTGAGCCGCGAGCGATTGAGTGTTGACGAAGCAGTTCAAAGAACTGCTGAGGAACCGACGCATGCAGACGTAACCACCTACCCAGACCGTGCGTCGAGTACGGCGTCTGTGGGCTCGGGGCCGGCTGGAACCCGACTCCCAGACTTTGAGCCCTCGCCGTCGCCCGATGACCTCGTGTGGGATGTCCTGCGGACCGTCCAGGCGGATGATTGGGTGCGACGCCTGCCGGACGGGATCGACACGATGGTGGGGTCGGGGCGCCAATTCCTGACGCCGGCGCAGGCGCAGCAGATCGCGTTGGCGCGGCTGGTGATGGCCGACCCGCACACGTTGGTGCTGGACGAGGCGACGTCGCTGATCGACCCGCTGACGGCCCGTCACGTCGAAGGCTCGATGTCGGCGCTGCTGGAGGGACGGACGGTCGTAGCCATCGCCCACCGGCTGCACACCGCCCACGACGCGCAACGGATCGCCGTCGTCATAGACGGACGGATAGTCGAGCTGGGCAGCCACGACGAGTTGATGGCCCTAGGCGGCGAATACGCCAAGCTGTGGCAAGCCTGGACGAGCTAGTCGGGCGAGTTGCGAGGCTATTCGTCATGCAGGTGATTCAGTAGGTCGCCAACTGACAGGCCCAAAGCGCAGGCGATCGGCCAAATGTCCAGCGCCACCCTCGTTAACGAAGGTATCAGCATGAGCGTGACTGCCGGGAACCTCAAAGCCGTTGCAGATGGAGCCAATATTGCCGGGCAATGCACCTCCGAGCCAACGGGCGAATTTATCTACTTTTCCCGCAGGTCGACGGTAGGCCTCTCTGCCCAAGTGCTGTGTGAGGCGTTGATTCCGATCACCACCAAGACTTTGGACCTCGAAGCACCAGTTACCTTCGCTGGCACTGTCGGTCCCGGCTCTCTCTCATCAAGACCACTATCACTGACAGGTACCTTCCAATCCGGCGATATTGATGTCCAAGCTGCGCTCGCGGGACGCTAATGATGGGGTGGGTTTCTGTCAATCTGAATCCATCAGAGCATTTGGTCTTACCGTCAGGTTGTTGCGTATTGCGCAACACGCTATACTTTGTAGATGATCAAGTCGTTCCAGCACAAGGGGCTGCGCCAGTTTTTCGAGACGGGCTCCAAGGCTGGAATCATCCCTGATCATGCCGGACGCCTTCGCCTGCAACTGACGGCCATCGACACCGCGTCGACCATCGACGACATTGATCTGCCGGGTTACCGCCTGCACCCGCTGGTCGCGGATCAATCAGGACGTTGGTCGATCACTGTGCAAGCGAACTGGCATCTGACATTCGAGTTTCACGACGGTGACGCACACATTTTGGATTACGAGGATTACCACTGATGACTGACGCAACACAGCCCATGTTCAACCCGCCCCATCCTGGCGAGTTCATAACCGAAACCTACCTGAACCCCCTCGGACTTAGTGCCCGTGCTCTCGCCAACGCCCTGGGGGTTGCGACGTCGTCTGTCACCCGCATCTTGACGGGACAAGCGCGCGTCACCCCCGAAATGGCGGTGCGGCTGGAAGCGGTGCTGAGGCGCAGTGCCGAATCGTGGCTGCGAATGCAGGACGCCTACGACCTGTGGCAGGCCCGCGAGTCGGTCGAAACCGACAATCTGCATCTGCTTGACCTGCTCGCCGCCTGACACAGTTCACATTAGGATTGCACCCATGCGTGGATATGGGATGCGGAAAATCGGGGACGTCGGTTGGCTGGAGAAACCGGCGCCGGAATGCGGCCCGCTCGACGCCATCGTCAAGCCGACTATCATCGCGCCTTGCACTTCGGACGTGCGGGTGGCCCAAGGTTGGGCGTCGGCCCGCGTCGATCGGATTCTCGGGCATGAAGCCGTCGGCTCAGTGGTACAAGTCGGCGAACTGGTGACACGGTTCCAACCCGGCGACTTCGTCGCCATACCCTGCGTCACCCCCGACTGGCTCGCCCCAGGCGTCCAGCGCTCCCGCACCATCGGGCACGACACCGAGGAAGAGGGGTCTTTCAAGTTCGTCGGCTACAAGGACGGGGTGATGGCCGAGTTGGCGCACGTCAACCAGGCCGACGCCAACTTGGCCCTGATCCCCGACGGCGTGGCACCAGAGGCCGCCCTGATGGCGACGGACATGATGGCCACCGGGCTGCGGGGCGCCGAGGCGGCCGACATCCAATTCGGCGACACCGTCGTGATCATCGGCATCGGCCCAGTCGGCTTAATGGCCCTGGCGGGGGCGATATTGCGGGGCGCCGGCCAAGTCATCGCCGCTGGTGGCCGCGAAGTCACCCGGAAGGTGGCGCGGCAGTATGGCGCCTCCGACGTCATCCGGTACGACGACGGACGCTACGGCCACGCCACGCCCTCAGACATCCTTGTCACGCGCATCCTTCAGCGCACCGGCCAGGTGGACAAGGTGATCGTCGCCGGCGGCGACACCGAGACACTGGCCATGGCGGTGCGTCTGGTGAAGCCAGGCGGCATCGTCTCGAACATCAACTTCTACGATCAAGCCACCAGTTTGACGATCCCCATGCCCGACTGGGGCCTAGGCATGGCCGACAAAGACATTCGTGGCAGTTTCTGCCCCGGCGGTGGCGTCCAGTTGGCCGCCCTGCTGCAACTGATCAAGCACGGACGCATCGACCCGACAAAGTTGATTACGCACGAGTTCCACGGCTTCACCGCGCTACCCGATGCGTTCGACGTGATGGCCCGCAAGCCACCAGACCTGATCAAACCGATCGTGTACATGTAGGCCATCACTGAACACGCCAATGACATACGCTTGTCTGGTGAGATCTGTGGTTACATTTACCTGCCCGGACGGGCCTGGCATCGTCCACTCCGTCACCGGCGCGGTCGTCTCGATGAACGGCAACATCCTGGAGTCGCAGCAGTACTCGTCGCCCGACACTGGCAGGTTCTTCATGCGGTTCGAGGTCGAGCACGCGACGGACCGCGAGGTGCTGCATGTCGCTTTGCGGGACGTCGCCCGGCGCTACGACGGCGAGGTCACCACTGACGGGGCTGGACGTCTGGTGCGCACCATGATCCTGGGGTCGAAAGCGCCCCACTGCGTCAGCGCCCTGCTGTCGCACGCCAGGGACGGGTCGCTGCCGATCACCGTCCCCCTGGTGCTGGCCAACCACGACAATTTGGCGCCACTGGCCGAGTTCTACGGGGTGCCATTCGAGTCGCTGTCAATCGACGGAGCCGACGCCAAGGCAGTTTTCGAACAGCGCGTACGAGAGGCGATCTCAGAACAGGAAATCGAATTGGTGGTGTTGGCCCGCTATATGCGAATCGTCAGCCCCGAACTATGTGACGAGTTGGCCGGACGGTTGATCAATATCCACCATTCATTCCTGCCCGGTTTCAAAGGCGCCGACCCGTATGCCCAGGCCCATGCCCGTGGCGTCAAGCTGATCGGGGCAACGGCTCACTTCGTCACCGCCGACCTGGATGAGGGCCCGATCATCGCGCAACGCGTAACGCCCGTCACCCACGCCAGGTCGGTTCAGCAAATGCGCGAGATTGGGCGCGACATCGAGGCCGTCACCCTGACCAACGCCGTCAAGCTGTGGGCCGAGCATCGCATTCTGCTGGATGGCGTCCGCACAGTCATCTTCGACTGACCGCCGTAGGTTCCGTCGATCTTCTGGAGACCGATGTTCTTAGGCGCGCAAGGTTTTGTTCAAAACACCCCCGACGAGATTGAACGCGGCCTCTGACTGTTCTTGGATCAGGTTCTCAAGTAGTGCTGCCTGACTGCTCTCCTCCTTGTTTAGCAGCCAGCGCCAGTGAACCGCGTGGTACCGGGCCAACCACGAAAACGCATACATGCAGA